>ERZ781272.325-NODE-325-length-41255-cov-13.256238_pt1 | contig 41255 bp, 36 predicted proteins | sample MGYA00375850_ERZ781272 | MGnify/ENA primary metagenome ERZ781272 (study PRJEB29790, sample SAMN06051246) | human gut metagenome | host: Homo sapiens | place: USA: Cincinnati, Ohio | collected 2013-06-21 | study: EMG produced TPA metagenomics assembly of the Gut...
CGGTATTTGCCGGAACTGGCGATTCTTAATTATGGACTTATTTTACAGCCCCTTTTAATTTTTTATAAAAGAAGAATATAAAATATGGTAATTTAATACAATATATCTGATTCAATGACATTAGAGCTATAATCATAGTATAATTATAATAATTATTACTATTTTATGAAAAAGGATAAAACAATGGAAAAAAAATTAAGATTTAGAGTTTTTATAGGGTTTATATTGAGTTTATTTATCATATCTAATTTAGGCTGGGAGTGCTTAGCGTTCGACGGAATTAATTTTAGAAATATAACAGTAGAAGAAGGATTGTCTCAAGCTACTGTAGAGACTATTCTTCAAGATAAAAAAGGATACATATGGATAGGCACTAATGATGGATTAAACAGATATAATGGATACAGTTTTGAGGTTTTTAGAGAAGATAAAAATGATAAAAATAGTATAGCCAACAATTACATATTAGCACTAGAAGAAGATAAAGATGGAAACATATGGGTTGGTACCATAAAGGGACTTAGTAAAATTAGCAGTGATTATAAAACTATAACTAACTATTTTGATAGTGAGGAGGACGGGAATTTATCTCATTATAAAATAGGAGGCATACTAGTTCTAGATGATGGAACCATCTTGGTTGGAACAAGCGATGGAATGAATATCTATAATAAATATTCTGATTCTTTTGAAAGGATATATAATAATGGGGAGCTTTCCAATGAAGATATATATTCTTTAGATCAGGACGAAGAAGGTAATATATGGGTTGGAACTGCTAATGGACTTAATAAAATATCAAAGGGATCACTAGAAGTTCAACAGTATTATCATGATGATAACAGAAATTCTATAGGAGAGAATAGTATTTACAAAGTATATTGCGATAAAGATGGGATCGTATGGATAGGTACTCTTACTAAAGGTGCATCAAGAATAGATACCAAAACAGGAGAAATAAAAAATTTTTTTGAAGAGTCATGGGGCCTTAAGCAAGTACCAGGAGAACACATAAGGGACTTTTATAGAGATAGCAATAATATATTGTGGATAAGCACTAGCAATGGATTAGTACGCTATGATGAAGAATCAGATAAGATGGATTTATATAAGAAGAAAATTTATGATAAAAGGAGTCTTGCTGATGATAATGTTTTTACAGTCATAGAAGATAGAGGAGGTATGATGTGGGTAGGAACTTATGGAGGACTTAGCGTTTTCGATTCAGCTAACACAATAATTCATTATAAGCATGATCCCTTTAATGATAAAACAATAAATGATAATATGATTCAAGGTATATACGAGGATAATGATGGATATTTGTGGGTTGGGACGAATTCTAAAGGAGTAAATATACTTGATAGAAATAGAAACAAAGTGGCATCCATCAGCACTCTTGATAATAGTTTTATAGGTTCCGATAGAATAAATGATATTACTGGATATGATAAATTTATTTTTTTAGGAACTAGTAATGGATTGAATGTCATTGATAAAGATACTGGAACTATAAAAATTTATAATGAGGATCAAGGACTTAATGCTACAAATATAAAGACACTTTTTATTGATGATAAAAAATGTCTTTGGATAGGAACTATAGATGGATTTTATGTTTTCAATATAGATACAGGTAATATAACGGATATAAATTCAATGTTATTAAAAGATAATATTGGTGATGAATATGGTAGTGCTATTTTTCAAGATAGCGAAGGATTTTATTGGATTGGGTATTTTTTAAATGGAGGACTTGTTCAGATAAATCCTAATACTGGAGAGGTTAAAAACTATAAATATGATAGCAATGACCCCAATTCTATTATAGATAATTCCATAAGAGTTATAACAGAAGATGAAAATGGCTTTATGTGGATTGGAACAAGTGGTGGACTATGTAAATTTGATAAGAGTACAGAGAAATTTACTAATTACACTACAACTCAAGGATTAGCTAACAATACTGTATATGGTATATTAATAGATGACTATAACAACCCTTGGGTATCAACTAATGGAGGAATATCTTTATATAATGTGTACGATGATAGATTTATAAATTTAAATATAACTGATGGACTTCAAAGTAATGAATTTAACGGAGAAGCTTATTTAAAAACTAAAAATGGGGAATTCTTTTTTGGCGGAATAAATGGTATGAATTCTTTTTATCCTAAAGATATAGATCAAAAATGTATATCTTTCAAAGTCATGTTTGATAAATTTAGTGTAAATGGTGTTAGAGTAGAAGAAATAAATGATAAAAAATTTAGATATGATGAAAATAATATTGGTATTCAAGTATTTTTGCCAGAATATAAAAATAGTAAAAATATAAGATATTATTATAAACTTGAAGGTGCAGATGAAGAATGGAGAGTCATGGAGGGGACAGAGGTCATGTTCAGTAATCTAGCACCTGGCAATTATACATTTAGAGTAAAAGCCATAGACAGTAAAGGTCGTTTAAATGAAGAAAACAGCCTGAAATTCAGGATTGGAAATGTACCATGGCTTAGTTTTCCAGCCATCATATGTTATATAGTTGCAATAATATTTTTAGTAAGACGGCAAAAAATTAAAGTTAAAGAGTTAGATGCATTAGTAGATGCAAGAACAAAGGAACTTCGAAATGAAATGATGAAAAATAATGAGTTGTTCGAAAGAGTTATAAAGCTTGAGAAGAATAAAAACAGCTATTTTATAAATTTATCCCATGAACTTAGAACTCCTTTAAATGTTCTCCATACTAGTGAGCAGCTTATAACTAAACTTAATAATGATAAAAAAATCGATAATGAACGCTTAGAACACTATATGAGCATAGTAAGAAGAAACAATAAAAGACTTCTTACACTTATTAATAATCTCATTGATATATCAAAAATTGAAAATGAAAAATATATTCTAAATAAAAAGGATAATGATATAGTATATTTAGTAGAAGAGGCAGCTCTTAGCTTAAAGGATTATGTTGAGAGTAAGAATATAACTTTTATAATAGATCCTCAAATTGAAGAAAAAATCATAAAATGTGATGCTGTTGAAATAGAAAGATGCATAGTAAACTTGATAAGTAATGCTACTAAATTTACAATGGATGGAGGTACAATAACTGTTATCATAGAGGATCTAGGGGATGTTGTAAAGATTAAAGTTAAAGATACAGGAATAGGAATACCAGAAAAATTCCATGACTTGATTTTTAATAGATTTTCACAAGTTGTAGATAATAATTCTGAAATTAAAGGTGGAAGTGGATTAGGATTAACTATAACAAAACAAATAATAAACCTTCATAACGGAGAGATTTATGTTGAAAGTAAATGTGGAGTAGGAAGTACATTTATAATTGAACTTCCATCAGAATAGATTGTATTAGTATATCTAAAAACATATAAGATAAAAGTTTTTAGATACAAATGAAAAAGGAGGAACCTATGAGGCTGGATAAGTTTTTGACAGGAGCCATGGTTGGTACAAGAAAAGAAGTTGTAAGCTATGTTCAAGGAGGACTAGTTAAGGTTAATGGTGAGATAATTAAAGAAGCCTTTGCTAAAGTTGACAATGAAAAAGATATAATTGAATATAATAGTGAGATTATAAAGAATAATAAAAAAGTCTACTATATTTTTAATAAACCTAAAGGATGCATTACAGCAAGATCAGATGAATTTCATACGACTGTTTTTGATTATTTCAAACAAGAGGATATGAAAGGAGTATTTCATGTAGGAAGATTAGATAAGGATACAGAAGGGCTTTTAATTCTTACTAATGATGGAAATCTAAATCATGATATAATGTATCCAGAAAAGCATATAGAAAAAACTTATTTCTTTTGGGCATTAGGATCATTAGATGAAGAGAAGAAAAGAATTTTAGAAACTGGCATTTCTATAGGTGAAGGAGAAACTTTGACTAAGCCTGCAAAGATAAGAATTTTAAAAAGCGGAACCTATGGAGAGTTTAAAAATCAAGAAGAGCTTATGACATCTTATACTATGTATAGTCAGCATCCTGATCAGTCAGTTTTATCAGGATATCTCACTATATCAGAAGGAAGAAAGCATCAGGTAAAGAGAATGCTAAAAGCTTCAGGATGTTATGTGGTATACTTGAAAAGAACCGCTATTGGAGGATTAATGCTTGATGAAAATCTTAAACCAGGACAGTATAAAAGTCTAGAAGAAAATGAAATTAAAAATCTTATATTTTAGTAGAAAAATTAATTTGAGGTGAAATAATGATTGATACTAACAAGATGATAAGTTTAAATCCAGAAGAACTATTGAAGGAATTATATGGAGAAGAATTAAGAACCAAAAAAGATGTGCTTCAATATATAGAAATGGCAAAAATATTAAAAAAGACAGAGGGTGTACCTGATTCTCTAAAAGAAGGAACATATAAGCTCATAAGTGACAGTATCGACAATATGCATGGAAAGGTTAAGCCAAATACAATAATGTTTCTTAAAAATCAGCTTAAAACTGATCTAGGTAAGCTTGTAAAAGGTAAAGAAGAATTTGAAGAAAGCTCCTTTATTAAATTCTTTAAAAGAGCTTATCCAGAGGGAAAAAGGACTAAGAGCTTTACATATGTCATTCAAGATAACAGCATGATTTTAGATGAACAAATATGGACCACTTTAACTTATATTAATAGAGAGTCCATGAGAGGACAGTTATTTCTAAGTGCACAAGAGAAAAAAGAAATAATAGAAATGATAGGAAAGCTTATGGATAAAGGTAATATTAAATATGTAAATCAAGTTAAAAGCATGGATAAACTTCTTAGAAAATTAAATATAAAAATAGTAGAAGGCGATAATGGATTTGAAATAGAAGAAATGAAAAACAGTAAAAGATAATAAACTGACTTCTAGAATCAGATAAAAGAGTAAGACAAGAACTATTATGAAATGATATTCAATGTTGTTTTATGATAGTTCTATTATTTTTCTCTAAATATGATTTTGAAACGTGTCAAAATCAAAAACGTAGAAAAATGTTGAAAATGAGGTTAATTTACGTTAAGAATAAGTAAAATAAAATGAAAACGCTAACAAATTTATTGACACGTTCCAAAATAGATGATAGGATTAAATCATAAAGTAGTTAACAAAAGGAGAAAACATATGGAATTAAGTGCTGGTGCAAAAAATTTGCATAAAAAATTAAAAGAAAACAAGGTGCTTATAGCAGCCCATAGAGGAACTAATGGTGGTAATGTTATACAGAATACTTTGATGGCTTATGAGACAGCAATGCAGCATGGGGCAGATTTAGTGGAAATTGATGTTATAATGTCAACTGATGGTGACTTTTATGCTTTCCACAATGGACAAGAAAAATATTTGTTAAGGGAAGATAGAGACATTAGAGATATGTCTTCTAAGGAAATTGATAAATGCAATTGTTATAACTCTGTTGGAGAGGTGTCAGGACAAAAGCTTGAAAGATTAGAATATGTTTTAGAAGGATTGAGAGATAGATGCTTTATCAATATAGATAGATCATGGTTTTATTGGAAAGAGATAATAGAATTTTTGAAAAAAGTTAATATGGATCATCAGATAATCTTAAAATCTCCTGTTGATAAAGAACTTTTACACATACTTCAAGAATCTAAATCACAAATTATGTACATGCCTATAGTAAAGAATATGGATGAGTGGAATTTAGTTAGAGAATATGATGTTAATTTAGTTGCAGCTGAACTTATATTTGAAACTCTTGAGTCTCCATTAGTTCAAAAAGAATTTATAGAAAAGCTACACGAAGCTGGAATTTTGGCATGGGTAAATGCTATCACATTAAATGATAGAATAGTATTGTCTGCAGGATTAGATGATGATAATTCTATAAAGAATAGTTACGATGAAAATTGGGGTAAGCTAATAGAGATGGGGTTTGATATGATTCAAACCGATTGGCCGGCTCTAATTAAAGAATATATATTAAGCAGATTTAATTAAGAGGATAAGAAGAGTAAAGGGGAGAGTAAAAATGAAAATGAAGAAGTTATTAACCTTAGTTTTAACAGCGTCAATGGCATTATCGCTGGCAGCTTGTGGAAGCAAGAATGATGCAGCAGCAAATGAAGGAAAAGTTGACAAAAGCGAAAAATTATTAATTTACTCGAATTCAGCAGCAGATGGACGTGGAGAGTGGCTTACTGAATATGCTTCTAAAGCGGGATACAATATAGAAGTTGTAAACATACCAGGGGGAGAGCTTACTAATAGATTAATAGCTGAAAAGAATAACTCACAAGCAGACTTAGTTTATGGATTAAACACATTAGAATATGAAAAATTGAAGAAGGAAGAATTATTGTTTAAATATACTCCAACTTGGGCTAGTGAAGTTGATATGAAATTAGGAGATGCAGAAGGATATTACTATCCAATAGTTATACAGCCATTAGTATTAATGTATAATAAAGACTTAAAGGATGCTCCAAAGGATTGGACAGATTTAGTAGATCCAAAGTATAAAGATAAGTACAATATATTTGCATTAACTGGAGGTACTGCAAAGAACGTATTATCAAGTATATTAGTTCGTTATGCTGACCCTAAAGGAGAACTCGGAATTTCTGAAGAAGGATGGAAAGTAGCTAAAGCGTACATCCAAAATGCACACTTTGAAGTTAAAGGTGAAGATTATGTTGGAAATGTAATCGATGGTTCAAGACCAATGACAATGATGTGGGGAAGTGGTGTTCTTCAACATGAAAAAGAGCGTAATTACAAATTTGGTGTTATGTCTCCAGAAGTTGGCGTTCCATATGTAACTGAGCAGGTAGCAATAATATCTAAGAGTAAAAAGACAGCATTAGCTGAAGAGTTTGCTAACTGGTTTGGAAGTGCAGAAGTGCAAGCAGCTTGGTCTGAAAAGTTTGGATCAATACCAGCTCATCCAAAGGCTCTTGAAAAAGCATCTTCTGAAGTTAAAGAATTTATGGCGAAAGTACCTACTCCTCAATCAATTGACTGGGCTTTAGTTGCTGAAAATATAGATGCATGGGTTGAAAAAGTAGAATTAGAATTTGTAAAATAGTTATATTAATTGACGGTGCATATTAGTATGCACCGTTTTTAGAAAGGGATGTAACCATGATTGAATTTAAGAATATAGAAATTAAATACGGTAATTTTATAGCTATAAAAGATTTAAATTTACAAATTAAAGAAGGAGAGTTTTTTACATTCTTAGGTCCATCAGGATGTGGTAAAACAACAACTCTTCGTTCTTTGGTTGGTTTTCTAACTCCAAGTGCAGGTAAGATAATTGTGGATGATGTTGATATAACAGATAAGCCAGTAGAGAAAAGGGAGATAGGAATGGTGTTTCAAAGCTATGCTTTATTTCCAACTATGACTGTCTATGATAATATAGCATTTGGTTTAAAAGTCAAGAAACTTTCAAAAGATGAAATCAAAAAGAAAGTATATGAAGTTGCGAAAAAGATTGAAATCAATGAAACTCAGCTTTTTAGAAATGTTTCAGAACTTTCAGGAGGACAGCAGCAAAGAGTTGCACTAGCACGTGCAATTGTATTAGAACCTAAAATCTTATGCCTTGATGAACCTCTTTCTAACTTAGATGCAAAACTTAGAGTAGGGCTTAGGGGAGAACTTAAAAGGCTTCAAAAGAATTTAGGAATAACAACTCTTTATGTAACTCATGACCAAGAAGAAGCTCTTACTTTATCGGATAGAATAGCTGTATTTAATAATGGTTTTATAGAACAAGTGGGAACTCCGTATGAAATATATAACAATTCAGCATCGGAATTTGTATGCGATTTTATAGGTGATATAAATAGATTAGGAAGAGAGATTTTAAAGTATATAAATATAGAGTCAGAGAAAAAATTTGATGAGTCTAAGACGGCTTTTGTACGTATAGAAAGACTACTTACAGATAAGAAATTAGGTTTTATCGAGCTAAATGCAGTGGTAAAAGATTATGAATACAATGGAATACTAACTAAATATACTATAGAAGTTCTTGGAGAGACTATAAAATTCCTTGAGAAGAATGATGGAAGCGGTTTCCACGATATTGGTAAATCTATTGCCATATATGTGAATCCAAAAGATATTATGCAATTTTAATTGAGAAAGGAATGAATATATTATGGCAAATATGATTGAAAAGATTAAAAGAAAAGAGATCAATATTGGGTCATTAATTGTCAAGCTTATTCTTGTTTGGTTAATTATTGCATTTGTAATTTACCCTAATGTAAATTTATTAATATCGACTTTCTTTAAAAATGGAGAATTTTCTGTAGATGCTTTTGACAAGATAATGAAATCTGAGAGAGCTCTTAAAAGTCTTATGAACAGTTTTATCTTAGCTATATCAATGATATTCACTGTAAATATAGTAGGAACCTTAGTCGTACTTTTCACAGAGTATTTCGATATAAAGGGCTCTAAAATACTTAAGGCAGGATATATGACTTCATTAGTATATGGAGGAGTTGTTTTAGTAACAGGATATAAGTTTATTTACGGATCTAATGGGATTCTTACTAAATTTTTAGTTAATATATTTCCGACCATGAATATGGAATGGTTCCAAGGATATATGGCAGTAATTTTTATAATGACTTTTGCATGTACATCTAACCATATGATGTTTTTGACTAATGCAGTTAGAAGTCTTGATTATCACACTATTGAAGCGGCAAAAAATATGGGGGCAAAGGGTAGTCAGATATTCTTTAAGGTGGTACTTCCTACGTTAAAGCCAACACTTTTTGCTATAACAATACTGACATTCTTAACTGGACTTGGAGCTATGTCAGCACCCCTTATAGTAGGAGGAACTGATTTTCAGACAATAAACCCTATGATTATGACTTTTGCCAAAAGCTCATATTCTAGAGAGCTTGCAGCACTTCTTGCAATTATTTTAGGAATAGCAACTATAATATTACTTGCAATTTTAACTAAGGTTGAAAAAGGTGGAAACTATATTTCGGTTTCAAAGACAAAAGCTAAACTTACTAAGCAGAAAATAAATAATCCTATAATGAATGTTTTAGCTCATGTTATAGCATGGTTTTTATGGGTGATTTACATGTCACCTATAACATTAGTTGTATTATTTTCATTTTCAGATTCTCTTGCAATTAAAACAGGAACCTTATCTCTAAACTCATTTACATTAGAGAATTATAAGACTCTATTCACGCAGCAGAGTGCATTTCAACCCTATTTAGTGAGTTTTATTTACTCTTTAGTGGCAGCAGTTATTGTTGCAATAATTTCAATAATTGTAGCAAAATTTGTTCATAAGTCCAAGAAAAAGATAGATGCTGTTTTAGAAGGCAGTGTACTTATACCATGGCTGCTTCCTAGCACACTTATTGCTTTAGGACTTATGGTAACTTATGATTCACCTAAATGGATTATAGGAAATAAAGTTCTTATAGGTTCATATGTTATAATGCTTATAGCTTATGTAGTTGTAAAATTACCGTTTTCATATAGAATGATAAGGGCTGCTTTCTTTGGATTAGATGATAATTTAGAAGAAGCCGCAAAATGTATGGGAGCAAGTACTTTTTATACAATGGTTAAGGTAATAATACCAGTAATACTTCCTGTTGTATTATCAGTAATTGTACTTAACTTTAATAGCATGTTGTCGGATTACGATTTATCAGTATTCTTATATAATCCGTTTCTTCAACCACTTGGTATAGTAATCAAAGCAGCCAGCGATGAGACAGCTACAACAAATGCTCAAGCTATGGCTTTTGTATATTCATGTGTGCTTATGATAATATCTTCTTTTGCTCTTTGGCTTACTCAAGGAGAGGGAATAGAAAAGATAAAGAATGTTTTCCGTAAAAGAGAAAAAGCAGTATAAAGCAAAATTATAAGGTTATATAGATACTTAAAAATGAAGTTTATTGAAATGTTAGATTTAATGATATAAAATTTAAATATGTGTGCTTGTTAATGTGCACATATTTAAATTTTTTTGTTTTAAAAAATATATGTGTATCATAGAAGGAAGTGGCGTATGGCAACGATAAAAGATATTGCAAAATTAGCTGGTGTTTCTCATGGAACTGTCTCAAACGTTCTAAATAAACGTGGGAATGTAAGTGTAGAGAAAATAAAATTAGTAGAAAATGCAGCTAAAGAATTAGGGTTTACTTTAAATGCTCAAGCTAAACAACTTAGAGCTTCACAATCAAATAGAGTTGCTGTAATTATTCCTGGAATTTATTTGAAGAGATACAATGATCTTTATATGAGTCTAAATAATGTACTTATTTCAGAAAGACATGAGGTCGATGTATTTTGTACCAATAATTTAATTCATGAAGAGGAACAAATTTTAGAAAAAGTTTTAGCTTTTAACCCTAAGGCAGTAGTTATAGTGAGCTCTATGAAAAAAAACACCATTATAAATAGAAATTCAGAAGTAAAATTCTATTTTGTAGAACGCATGGTGGAGAAATTACCAAAGAAATCAAAATTTATATCCTTTGACTTTATAAAGGCAGGACATGATATTGCAAAATTATGTATAAAAAATAAACCAAATAATGTAGCATTTTTTTGTGGAGATACTAGATTTACGGAAAATAAGCAGTTTATGCAGAGTGCCGTGGATGAAATGGAGCAAAGAGGAATACCTTACGATGTTTTTAGAGCTGATGACTCAATGGGATTTAATGTAGCTTTCGATATAATGTTTTCTGAAAAAGAATATGATGCTATAATAACCACTAATATCGAAAATGTCGATTACTTTAAGGCTATAAAAGAATTTAATCCAGAAAAGAAAATGCCAGCAGTATATACTCTTGCAAGTTCTTCTATAGGGCCCGTTCCAAAGGTTTTTAAATATGAAATGAATTATAAGCTTATGGGACGCATTATAGCAAATGATATTTTATTTGAGAATGAAAAGAAAAAAACGATGTTTTATGACAAAATGATTTTAAACAATGATGGATTTTATATGCCTGTTTCTAGAAAAATATCAAAGAAAGATGAAGAATTAAAGGTTCTTATGCTTAAAAGTCCTACTTGTGCTGCTTTAAAGAAACTCATACCGAGCTTTACAATGGAAACAGGAATTAAAGTTAAATTGATAGATATGCCATATGATGAACTTTATGGAAGTGTAAAGGACAATGTAGATCATCCTATATATGATATTTTAAGAATGGACGTAGTATGGCTTTCACAATTTAATGAGAACTTATTTATGCCTCTTAATATTGAAAATGAAGTCATCAAGGATATAAAAAAATCATTTTCAAAGAGCATTCCTGAAGACTATTTTTCTGTTAACGGAATCACATATACACTACCTTTTGATCCTAGTGTTCAGATGCTATATTATAGGAAAGATTTGTTTGAAGATGCTCTTATAAAGAGGGAATTTTATGAGACGTATAAAAGGCAGCTTGACGTGCCTGAAAACTATAAAGAATATATGGAAGTAGCAAAATTCTTTACAAGAAAATTCAATGCTAATTCACCAACAGAGTTTGGGGTATCCCAAGTTTTTGGTGCTCCTGTTGCAGCTGCATGTGATTTTATGCCTCAGTTTAAAGCTATGAAAGGAAGCATTTTTGATGAAAATCATAGGGTCAATATAGACACTCCTATAATGAAAAAAGCTATGTTAAATTATATTGAAGCAAATAAATATGCAGATGGTTACACAAATTTATGGTGGGTAAATCCTATAGAGCAGTTTTCAAAGGGGAAGATTGCAATGAATGTATTTTTCTCAAATCATGCAGCTAATATACTGCATAATCCTGACTCTAAGGTTATAGGGAAAATAGGTTTTGCCCAAGTTCCAGGAAAGCAGCCTCTTTTAGGCGGAGGAGTAATAGGGATTTCAAAGGATACAAAAAAAGAAGCTGAATGTTATGAATTTTTGAAGTGGATTTATAGAGACAAGATAGTCTCAATAATAACTTATCTTGGAGGTTACATTAACAATGAAAGGCTACTTGATAAGATAGATATTCTAGAGCTCTATCCTTGGATTGAAGGAATGGAAGAAGGTTTTAGAATAGGAAGCAGATTTCAATGTGATGATAACTCTAAGTTTGACGAATATAAGTTTGAAGAAATTATAGGAAAGGCAATTCGCTCTACAACGCTAGGAGTTGTAAACATAAATGATGCTTTAAAAGAAGCTCAGCTTGAAGTAGACAAATTATTTAATTCTAAGAGCATTTAACTATAACTTTAAATTAAAAGTTATTAAAAATAAATATTAAGAATTCCATTTAATTAATTTACAAAAATTAAGAAAATGGAATTTTTTTTATAAACCTAAGGACTTCACTTGAATAATGGAAGTAAATGGAGCATAATAAACAAAGAGAAAAGGAAGTAAATAATAAAGTTTTATATATGCAGATATGGAGGATTTAAGTGATACTACGTAATAATATATTTAGAAAAAAAGATAAATTATTTTCTTTAAAAGACGAAGAAGAAAAAATTTTTGAAGAACAGTTTAATATCATACGATCCAATACATTATTATTAAAATCTCATGAATTCATACAGCATGGAAATACATCTTGTTTGCTTCATAGTATTGCCGTAAGCTATTATAGTTTAGTTTTGATGCAGATTTTACATGCAAAATGTGATAAAAAGAGCCTTATAGTAGGTTCGTTACTTCATGATTATTTTCTATATGATTGGCATGAAAAGGACTCATCCCATAGATTACATGGATTTTTTCATCCTAAAAAGGCATATATGAATGCATGTCGGGATTATCATGTAAATTGTGTTGAAAAGGATATTATAATAAGGCATATGTTTCCATTAACAATAGTACCGCCACGATATAAGGAAAGCATTATTGTGTGCATTGTAGACAAGGGATGTTCTATTTATGAGACTTTTAAAACTGATCCATATAGAAAATTATATATTAAATGGATAAACCTTAGCTAGAAAGCGTATTTTGATTAATGTTAATATATTTAAGGAGAAGAGGTTGAAATGAGTAGCGAAATGATAACTTTGTATAATTATATTCTTTGGTTTTTATTTTATAGTTTTGTGGGATGGGTGTATGAAAGTATATTATGCTCTGTAGATGAAAGGAAGTTGATTAATAGAGGTTTTCTAAATGGGCCATACTGTCCTATTTATGGTTCGGGGGCTATTGCCATGATAGTATGTCTTAGATCACAAACTAATATTATAACTATATTTTTATTAGGTGCATTGCTTGCATGTACTATTGAATATATAACATCTTGGGTTCTTGAAAAACTGTTTCATGCGAGATGGTGGGATTATACACCAAGAAAGTTTAACATAAAGGGTAGAATTTGTTTGATTGGAGCAGTAGTATTTGGACTTTTTTCTGTTTTTCTAATCAAGATTGTACATCCATACATAGTTGAGTGGACATATAAAATTCCTACATATATCAGAGTGAATATAACTTTAGCTTTAAGTGTACTTATAATGATAGATTTTGTGGTTACTGTAATTAATATAGTTAAATTTAATGAAAAATTACATCAAGCTCAAATTGAGATTAATACCTTTATAAAGGAATCCATTGACCGTGCTGAAGAGGTGAAGAAGACTATCGAAGAAACAATACCTAAGGCTGGCGAAATAAAGAAAATTATTCAAGAAACAATACCTAAAGCTGGTGAAGTTAGAAAAGTTCTCGAAGAATCTTTTGAGGGATCAGCAGCTTATGCTGACAAAGTGAAAAAGTCAATTGAAGAGAATATTAAAAATAACAAATCAAATGAGTACATAAAAGCATTGGTAAAGAAACTAAACTATCAAGAAAAGCATATTCTTAAAACTTTTCCACATTTTAAATCTACTAAGTATAGTGAAACTTTAGAAAAGCTAAAGGAAGCTATAAAGAGAAAAATATAAAAAATTGCTACAAATTTTTGTAGCAATTTTTTATAATGTTTAGTTTTCAGTTAAATGTCAAAGATTTCTACTTCGAGTTTTTCCAATCTTCTGCGTATTGAGCAAATAATTCATTTATAGCTTTGCCTATTTCAGCATATTGATCATCATATAGATTTGCAAAAGATATACGTATAGACCACTTAGGTCCATTAAAGCCTCCGCAATTTAATAAAACTATATGGTATTTTTCTGCTAGTTCGAATAAGAATTCAAGCGGATCACGGTTTTTTTGAAGGTATTGTGCAAATTCTTCACCATAAGATAATCTAGCCCAGACCAGCATATCGTATTCATTGTAGTATGAAGCTGAATATGGGTCTTTTTCCTTCATTGGTAGGCCTGTTAGGTTGTTATATACCATTTTTTTACGTCTAAAGCATATATCTTTTGTTTGTTGTTTGTAAGTATCATTGCTATCTAATAAGGCGAACATTGAAAATATAGCCATTTGAACTTGTTGAGGAGTAGACAATCCAGCAGTGTGATTTAATGCTACCTGTCTACTATCAGCAACAATTCTATCTATAAATGTAATTTCTTCAGGGTTAGTAGTAAGAGAGCTATATCTGTCTATCAAATCGTCTTTAGCTTCTTTGGGAAGTTCGGAGATTAATTTGTTAAATATATTTTCCTTTGATAATGCTATGACACCAAGTCTCCATCCTGTAACTCCAAAGTATTTAGAGAAGGAGTAAACACCAAGAGTATTATACGGTATAGTAACCATAAAGGATTTAAAGTTATTTGTAAAAGTACCATAAACATCGTCTGTTACTATCATTAAATTAGGATTTTTTTCTTTAACTATATTTTTAATATAATCCATAGATTCATCATCTATAGCTACTGATGGAGGATTGCTGGGATTAACTACACATAAAAGTTTGATGTTTGAGTCGGCAAGTTTGTCGAGTTCTTCTTTAGGGTATTGCCAACTATGACGACCATCTTTATCTAATTTTGAAGCATGGATTTCAGTAACATTAAATTCATATCTTGATAAATGAGGAATCTCTAAATATGGAGTGAAAATTGGAACCATTAACGCAATATTAGATTCCTTTTCTAATAGATGATTTGCCATAAGAGAGTCAAAAATATAGCACATTGCAGCAGTGCCGCCTTCTACAGCAAATAAATCGTGAGTTGGATTTTCAGAAATAACTCCGCCCATTTCTCTAATTAAGTAATCATGAACTACTTTTTCTATATGTATAAGCATGCGGTCAGGCACAGGGTAATTGTCACCGATAATTCCGTCTACTAATTCAAATAACCAAGCATCTGGATCAAACTTATATTTTTCAATTCCGTATTTTACTATTTCCATAAGTAAGTTTAAGCCCGGGGCCTTTTTGTGAGTTAAACAATAATCTTCAAATCTATCAGCAATACCTTCTTTTTCTGGCATACCAGCTAAATCACCGTCATTCCACACTCTCTTAGTTTCTGAAACTGCAAAGTGTCCTAGCGTAAAGAATGCATCTCTTGGAGTAGAGGCAGTCCAGTTAGGGTTTCCTCTGCCTGCATTAAGGAATATCTCTACTCCTTTCATTTCGTGGTCTGTTGCAAGGCTTATAAGTTTATCTTTTAACTCAAAAGGACTAAGATATTTTACTTCTTCTATAAGTTTTTTGAATTTTTCATAAGAACTTGTCATAGTTATTATCCTCCTGAAAATAAATTTTATTTTATCTAAGCGAAGAAAAGTATTAGTACATAACTCAAAACAGTAAGAATAGTATTTCCTATTATCTTAATGTGTACAAAATATAATAAAAAAATTACATAAAAAATTATAAAAAATAACTATATTAAATACGATTATTATAAAATCACTTTAATATAGTTACTTTCAGAAGATTAATAATGAAATGAATTATAGAAATCTCCTTTTTTATTTATCATATTATTTATTTGAGCAAAAGGAATTTTAAAAGTTATAAATCCGGCAGAATATGGACCTATTTCGTAAGGTGGAAAATAAATGTATAGATTGTTATCATCTACATAAAAATCCTGATTCATATTTATGCCTTTGAAAGATCCTTTAAATACGTATGAATATTCAGGATCTGTTTCAATGATTTTTTCTATTATCTTATCTAATTCAGAAGTCCAGTAAACTCCGCCCATAAATAAATCGCCTAAAGTATAGAATTTACCTGTGACTAAATCTATACTTGGAGTTTTCATTGATGGCATTCCATGAGCAGCACCTAAAGGATAGTAATATCCCATCATATTCAGAATTAGCAAATCTTTTTTATAATATTGTATATCAAAATTTCCTGTATAATCATAATCCAATACATCAGTTTTGCTTATTAATGAGTCTTGAGGATTCCCATCTTTTTCATAAGGAATGAAATAAGACATTTTTTTTAATTTTATATTTACAGAATTTTGAGATTTTCTATTCTTCATACCGTATATTGAAGGATAGTATATTAGATAGTTGATATTAGGCTTATATTTTTCTTTTAATACACTATAGTTTTGACTTAAAGGAATTACATCATTAGGTTTGTATATTATTTTACCGGCTTTGTCTAGATAGTAAGGAGAATAGTCTATATTAGCGTAAATTATATTGTTTTTTAGAGAAAGTGTACCGCTGCCTGTTACAGAAGGTAGGGATCTCACTTGAGAGCCAGATTTATCTATAAAAAAAGTATATTCATTATCTGAAACATAGGATAGACCATTTTCAAAATTTCCAACCTCAAGGTATATAAATGGTGATAATATATTTCCTTTGTTATCTCCGATGGCATAGATGCTTCTTTGAGCATATTTATCTTCACCTATTCCCATTCCAATGGCAACTCTATCTTCTCCTAGAATTTTTATATCGCTGAATAAAGGCTGAAAGATGTACTTACCTGTTAAATCTATGACACCATAAGGACCATTAAAATCAGAAGACTCACTCACTATTGCCATATTGTTTTTAAAGCCTTGAGCTTCAGTGAAAGTCGGTTTAATTACAACATTTCCTTTCTTATTGATGAAACCATAAGGCCCTTCTAAGGTATTAGAAAATACCATAAGTCCATCTCCATATAAGGCAACATAAGGATAATTATAGCTTTGAACAACATGTCCTTTTTTATCTATTAAAGCATAGAGATTATTATTTAATTTTACTAAGGCTGAATCTTCTTTAAAGTTATCAGCTGATAAGTATTGGGGTGATATAACCTCATTACCATCCATATCAATATAACCATATTTTGAGCTGTAATCTGATGAAATATTTGAAACTAGAGCCATTTCATTGCTGTAATCGGAAATAAAGCTGTATTTTTTCTTAGTAAGAATCTTCCCCTTTTCATTCATTACCCCCATATAATTATCCATATTGAATATAGCTCTCATTTCTTTAAAATCATTTATTTCATCATAAATAGGAGTTAGAACAAACTCACCTTCTGTATTTATTAAACCAGCCTTATTGTTGTAATATACTATGGCTAGATTCTCAGAATTAAAGTCATAAGCTCTTGAAAACTTAGGATAAATTATCATCTTTCCTGCAAGATTAATATAGCCATAAAAAGAGCCGTTACTTGTATTTTTTAATGCTGGAAACAGTTTGGGTTCTAGTTTGTGATTATCTTTAGTAGAGCTTGATTTTTCATGTCTTTTTGAACTCATATTAAATCTCCATCAAATTATTACTACTAATCAATATATGCAGCATAGAATAATGGTGGACATAAATTTACAAATATGAATATTTTATGTTTATAATAAGAGCAGATTTAATCTTTAAATTTTTTTTAGATATTATATAATATTAGTTATAGTATATTTTAGTGGAGGGTTAGTTTTTATGAATAATGCATTAACTGAAGAAAATATAAAAAAATTAAAAGAAGAATTAGAATATAGAATGACAGTTAAAAGAGCGGAGATAGCAAAAGAAAAGATGGTTGCTGCAGCTCATGGAGATAGATCGGAAAATGCAGAGTATAAGGAAGCTTGCGCAAATTATAGAGAAAATGATAATAGAATCCAGTACTTAATGACTATGATCTCAACAGCAACTGTTATAGAGGACAATAAGAATGATAAATCTGTTCTTGGGGTTAATAGCAAGGCTAGAATAAGATTTGTAGAAGATGATGATGAAGATGAAGTAACTTTAGTTACAACTTTAGATTTGGACCCTGAAAATATGCATATAAGCATAGAATCAGATTTAGGAAAAGCATTATATGGTAAAAAAGTTCATGATATAGTTGAAGTAAATGCTCCAGCTGCAAAATATAGTGTAGAGATACTAGAAATATTATAAATAATATAAATAAACTTCATATGCATATAGCTATGGAGTTTATTTATGCAAAAATATTATATTATAATGAATAGTTTCGAACAATAATGTATAATTAAAGTGAAATGTACATAAAAGGGAGAAAAGATATGAAGGGAAAACTGGTAATTTTTGCTAGATTGATTTTTGGATTTATACTATGTTCAAGCTCTACAGTGTTTATGTTAAACTCTAATTTGGGGTTATCTCCATGGGATGTTTTCCATCAAGGATTATCTATTTTAACGGGAATAACTATAGGACAAGCAAGCATATTGATAGGAATATTGTTCGTATTTTTAGGAATGTTATTTGGTCAGAAACTAGGTTTTGGAACTATACTAAATATGATTTTAATAGGACAGTTTATAGATATAATAATATATATAGATATAATTCCAAAAGCATCTAGTGTTTTTATGGGTATTATAATGATGATAATTGGGATGCTTATAATGGGGTTTGGATGCTATTTTTACATGGGATGTGGATTGGGCTGCGGACCTAGAGATGGGGTTATGGTTGCCTTGAGCATAAAGCTAAACAAACCAATAAAATATGTAAGATCAAGTATGGAAGTAATGGTACTCATTATAGGATATTTTTTAGGCGGTAAAGTAGGGATGGGAACTTTTATATCTGCACTATTTTTAGGTTATAGCCTTCAGACTGTATTTAAATTTAGAAATTTCAATCCGGAAGAGGTAAATCATAAATCTATTGTAGAAAGTTTGGGTTTTTTTAAGTAGAGAAATTATAAATAAATAATTGTAATATTAAACTTGTATAATTATGGTATAATAAATTAAAAAGGGCGTGATTTTCAGGTGAAAGTAGTAAAAAAAGATCATAGAGAAGAAAGTTTTCAATTAGAAAAATTAGAAAGAAGCATTGAAAATTCAGCAAGAGATATAAAACTAGAGCTTAATAAGTCAGACCTTAAACTAATATCTAGAAGTGTTTTAAAGAAGATTACAATGATACATGGAGCTGATGGAAAAACAAGTAGTTATGAAATTATTGGAGTTACAGTAAATGTTTTAAAAGAGGATAAATTTGATATAATAATTCCTAGTTATTTAAATTTAATATAGGAGAAGAGTAGATTCAAAAAATACACATACGTATCAAGAAGAACATTTATTTAAGAGCAGTTAAAGATGCAAATTTAAAAATTTCATAAACAGTACAAGTAACATAAAAGGGGATGTCGCATTAGTAAATTTTAATTACTAATATGACATCCCTATATTATAGAATTTACTTTCTAATATATGCTACAACTATAGCTCCAGGACCTATGTGAGTTCCTATAACTCCGCCTATAGGATAAGACTTTGTGTCTGTTAATCCATATTTTTCATCAGCTTTTACTTTTAACTTATCACAGTTTTCACCTATATATGTATATCCATAATATACAGGCATAACAGGATCAATACCTGTAGAATTATCCATGAAATTTAAAATTGATTTTATTCCTCCATTAAGGCCACGAGCTTTATCTATAACTTCTATAGCTCCATCTTTAAGTGTTATTACTGGTTTTATTTGTATCATTGAACCTACCACAGCAGCACCTTTTGACAATCTTCCGCCTTTATATAAGTATTTTAAAGTATCAACCATAGCCCATAAATCAATTCGTGTACGTGCCTCTGATATTATCTCGTAAATTTCAAGAGCTGTCTTTCCTTCATCTCTAAGCTTTACAGCGTATTCAACAAGTATACGGAGTCCAACCACTGCCTGAAAGGAATCTATAAGATAGATATCGTCATACTCACAAGTTTCTTTTGCTATATGAGCTGATTGAAGTGTTCCGCTAAGCTTACTAGATATTCCTATATATACAACGCTGTCTTTGCATTTTTTTGCATCATTAAATATGTTTAAGAAATCATTTGGTGATGGCTGACTTGTGAAAGGAAGTTCATCCGCATTTTTAAGTTTTTCATAGAACTCATCAAAACTTAAATCTATATCTTGTATATAAACTTTATCTTTAAAGGATATTTTGAGAGGAGCAATTTCAATATTAAGTTTTTTTGCCTCTTCATAAGTTATATCTGCTGCTGAATCTGTTACTATTCTTATCATTTATGATCATCTCTCTTTCTTATTCAATTAGTTTGATTATTTTGTTGATCATTTCATCAAGCTTATTTACTTCTTCTTCGGTAAAGTTCTCCTTTATCTTGTCTAGCATCATGGAATTATCTTCATCATTTAAACCATAATAATCAGTGAATTTATTTGTTAATTCTAATCTAATTTCTCTTCTATCGTCAGGAGACATGATTTTTTTCACATAGCCCTTTTTAGCAAGACTATTTATCTTATAGTTAGCATTAGGAAGAGATATATTTAGGTAGTTTGCAAATTCAGATATAGTTGGGTGGTTCAGTAGAAATATTATTTCTGCATAGAAATTCTCTGTAGTATTAAGTCCATTATCTTTTAAACTTGTATCTTGAAGCACCTTTTTATAATATTTAGTTCTAAATATCAAATATAAATGCTCAAAACTTTTATCTAACATGATAAAACATCCTCCACTAATTAAAATAATTTAATTAAAATTTTTTAATTAAATTATTTTAATAATATACTTAACTTAGGAATTTGTCAACTGAGATTTAAGATTATGAAAGATGAGCATAATAATTAAGAAGATTACAAAAGGTGGTGATTAGTGATACAATAAATTTATTGTCCTGTATGGTCAAAATATTTTATGATAAGTGAGAAGTTATATGGAAAGTTTAAAATTAGAAAAGTCAATTAAAAAATTAGATAGAGAGATAGATGCATTAAGAGTTGTATCTAAATACCTATCCAATAAGGAAGAAATAGAAGAAGTTAGAAAGAGCTTAAATAGCAAAAGACAAACTTTAGCAGATGAGCTTTATTATAATGATAACAAAAATTATCTTGAATGTTGTGAATTTATGAGAAAGTTGTTAGACAGAGAGTTAGATAAAGCTGAACAGAAGGGGCTTCTTGATAAGATAAGAGAGACTTTTGGAAGAACGTATCCCAATGTTTCAAAAGAAGCCAATGGACTTAATGCATGGCTTAGAGAACTTGATATTGAATATGTATGGAATGATGAATCAGAAGGTGACTGGGCAACTTTAACTATCACTGGATTTGCGTCACATAATATGTAGAATGCAGAAGCATGGATGTTTTAATATATCCATGCTTTTGTGTTGTAGTGATTAAATAATTTATGGTTACCTTATGTTTTTTTACAATATATAAGGAGACAAAAAAAACATATGTTATAATGATGTAAATGATAAATTTGGTAACTATGTAAGTCGGGAGGAGATTTATATGAAGAATAAATTTTGGGTTAAAATATTAGTTTGTCTAGTTATATTAATTATTTTTTTAAAGGTTCCAACAATGCTTGCTAAGCCCAAAAGAGTATGGGATAAAGAATTTAATAAAGGAAGTAATATAAAAATTGAAGTTTTAAATAATGAAGATACGGAAAAATTAAATAAGCTCTGTAAGATATGGGGTTTTACAAAATATTATCATCCTAAGATAGTGGATGGATCAGTGAATTGGGATTATGAACTATTTAGAGTTATGCCTAAGATTCTGGAAGCTGAAAATACTAATGAAGTAAATGAGGTATTGTATACATGGATAAATAACCTAGGAGAATTTCAGAAAGGAAACTATGATGATTCTAAGGAGATTAAAATAAAGGCTGATACAGACTGGATAGAAGATAAAAAGTATTTAGGAGAAGACTTAAGCTCTCTCATGGTGAATCTTTCAAAAACTTATATAACTGAGAGGGAGAAAGGTTATGTAAATTATAAGCATGAGGCTGTAAAGTCTAATTTTGATATGGAAGAAGCCTATCCGGATATGAAATATGATGATGATGGTTTTAAACTTTTAAGTCTTTTTAGATATTGGAACATAATTCAATATTATAACCCTTATAGAGATGTTATGGGAGAAGACTGGAATGAAGTCTTAAATGAATTTATACCTAAATTCTTAAACTGTGATGATGAACTAAGTTATAAACTCACAGTAGCTGAATTAACTGCGAGAATTCATGATTCCCATGCTTCGCTTATGGATGAAAGAAAAGTTTTATTTGATTATTTTGGAAGAAATACAATTCCAGTTAGGTTCGCAGTTGTTCAAGAAAAAATAATTGTTACTGAAAAAATTGAGAAATATAAAATGGAATGTAACCTTGAACCTGGAGACATAATCTTAAAAGTTGATGGCAGAGACATATTTGATTTAATAAAAGAGAAATCTAAATATATAGCACGTTCGAGAGACGAAGTCTTAGTTAACAACTTTCAGACAAAGCTATTCGGAACAAATAAAGAATCCCTAATGATAACAATAGATAGAGATGGAGAAATATTCGATAAAGAAGTAAAATGTCACAATATAGATATGTTTAAATTTAGCGGAGAGTCACATAAACTTATAGATGGAAATATAGGATATATAAATCCAGGACTTTTGAAAAAAGGTGAGATAGATAAAATTATGACAGAGTTCATGAATACTAAAGGGCTTATAATTGACTTGAGATACTATCCATCAGATTTTATAACCAAAAGCTTAGCGGAATATCTGCTTCCTCAGGAAGAGGTATTTGCAAGAATAACCATGCCTAATAGAGCAATACCTGGAGAATTTATATTCATGGAAGATCAAAAATCAGGAAAAGATAATAAGGATTATTACAAAGGTGAAGTTATAATAATAAATAATGAATGCACTCAAAGTAATGCAGAGTTTACAACTATGTCTTTTAGAAATTCTCCTAATTCTCTAGTTATAGGGGAAAATACTATTGGTGCGGATGGTGATGTAGCTTATTTTAAGCTTCCAGGAGGTATAACTACGGTTATGACAGGACTTGGAGTGTATAATCCAGATGGATCAGAAACTCAGAGAGTAGGGTTAACACCAGATGTTTATATTAAGCCTACCATAGAGGGGATAAGAGAAGGACGAGATGAGCTCCTAGAAAAATCAATAGATCTTATAAAAGAATAAGAACTATTGGTAAATTGGTTACTTTAAAGTGCCTAATTGATAACAATAATCACAGATGTTATATTAACCTTAACAAAAGGACATGAAAATTTGCTTTGATATATATTGAAAATAAGTTAAGGAGTGATAAATATGAAGAAATATGATGCAGTGATAATAGGGTTTGGAAAAGGTGGAAAAACTTTAGCTGGATACTTAGGGAAATTAGGTAAAAAGGTAGCTTTAATAGAAAAATCAAAATATATGTATGGAGGAACATGCATAAATGTTGGATGTATACCAACCAAATCTTTAGTATATAAAGCTAAAGTAGGTTTATATAACGAAGAAAAAACGTTTGAAGAAAAGGCAAAATACTATAAAAGCGCTATAGAAGAAAAAGCAAAGCTTACATCAGCTTTAAGAGAGAAAAATTTTAATATGCTAAATGACAATGAAAATATAGATATATATAATGGAGTAGCTTCTTTTGTATCTAATACTCAAGTTAAAGTTTCAAAAGAAGATGGAGATGTGGTTATAGAAGGGGAAAAGATATTTATAGATACAGGATCTAAAACTATAATACCAAATATTCCAGGAATTAAAGAAAGTAAAAGAATATATACAAGTACTACAATAATGGAACTTAAGGAATTGCCAAAACATTTAGTTATTGTAGGAGGGGGATATATAGGACTTGAGTTTTCATCAATTTACTCAGAATTCGGGTCTAAAGTTACTGTACTTGAAACTGCTGATGGTATTGCTAAAAGAGAAGATAAAGATGTAGCAGAGGTTATAAGAAAGGTATTAGAAAATAAAGGAGTATCTTTTGTTACAAATTCCGAGGTTAAATCTTTCCGAGATAAGGAAGAAAATGTTGTTGTTTCATATTTAAATAAAGTGTCCAATGAACTTAAGGAAATAGAGGCAGATGCAGTATTGGTTGCTATAGGAAGAAGACCTAATACAGATGAATTAAATTTATCTGCAGCTGGAGTTGAAGTAACTGATAGAGGAGCAATAGCTGTAGACAAAACATTAAAGACTAGCGCAGAAAATATATGGGCCTTTGGGGACGTTAAAGGTGGATTACAATTCACATATATTTCTTTAGACGATTTTAGAATAGTAAAAGATAATTTGTTTGGAGAAGGAAAAAGAAGTACGGATGATAGAGAGATAGTACCTTATTCAGTCTTTATCGAACCAACTTTATCAAGAGTAGGATTAAGTGAGGAAGAAGCATTAGCAAGGGGATATGATATAAAAGTTGCAAAGCTTCAGGCAGCGGCTATTCCAAGAGCAAAAGTTATAGAAGAGACTGATGGATTAATGAAGGCAATAGTGGATGCAAAGACAAATAAAATATTAGGATGTACACTTTTATGTGCAGAATCAAGTGAAATAATAAACACAGTAAGTGTTGCTATGAAAGCAAATGAAGATTATACTTTCCTAAGAGATAATATATTCACTCATCCAACTATGAGTGAAGCTTTAAATGATTTATTTTCACTAATATAGGGGGTTAATTATGTATAACGTAGACGAAATCATGTATGAATGTCCAGTGGAGGCTTTATCAAATATATTGGGCAAAAAATGGGTAGCAGTTATAATTTGGACTATGCAAGATCAAAAGATGAGGTTTGGAGAATTACAAAGAGCTATAGAAGGATGTAGTAAAAAAATGTTAACCCAGCAGTTAGAGTTATTAATGGATAATCAAATCATAGTTAATGAAAAGAAAGTCTTAAATAATTCGGTGGAGTCTACGTATTACTTAAGTGAATCAGGATTTACACTTTTACCTATCATGGGAAAAATGATAGAGTGGAGTAATGATAACTTATCTTGTGATAGATACTACTAATTATTAAATTTAGAGGAGAATATAATGGAAAATATAAATTTATTTATTGTGTTTGTCGAAGGAATACTATCGATATTTTCGCCGTGTATACTGCCGATACTGCCTATTTATTTAAGCATGCTATCTAACAGTACTATAAGTGATATGCGAGAAGCAAAGTTTAGCAGCAGCCTGCTTATGAAGAATACTATATTCTTTGTATTAGGAATATCAACTACTTTCTTTATCTTAGGATCATCCATAAATGCGTTGAGTTCATTTTTCAATACTAATAAGAGTCTTATAATGATTATAGGAGGACTTATAATTATATTTATGGGGTTATTCTATATAGGTATAATTAAATCATCTTTATTAAGTAGAGAAAAGAGATTTAATATGGAATCTAAAAACATGACGCCTCTGTCATCTTTTATATTAGGTTTTACTTTTAGTTTTGGATGGACTCCGTGTATAGGTCCAATCCTTGCATCAGTTCTTATAATGGCCTCAAGTTCTCAAAATTCATTAACGGCAAATCTGCTTATCTTGATTTACACTTTAGGCTTTATACTGCCATTTATAATCGCATCATTATTCTATAGCAAATTATTTAGAAGGTTTGATAGTGTAAAAAATCATATGGATACGATAAAAAAGGTAAGTGGAATAATAATAATTGCCGCAGGAGTGATAATGCTTGTAAATGGCTTTGGAGGTATTAAAAATATGAACAATTCAGCAAAAGATAGTTCATCTCAAAATAATATAAGTTCAAAGAGTAGTGAAAATAAGGAAAATCCAAAGAAGGAAGAAGAGAAAAAGAAGGTTCCAGCACCTGATTTTACATTATATGATCAGTATGGAAACAAACATAGCCTTAGCGAATACAAAGGTAAAACTATATTTTTGAATTTCTGGGCAACATGGTGTCCACCTTGTAGAGGAGAGATGCCTGATATAGAAGAAATCTATAAGGAATACAATGAAAATAAGGAAGATGTGATAATACTAGGAGTTGCTTCACCAGATACACCAAGAGAAGGATCAAAAGATGACATAAAAGACTTTTTAGATAAGAATGGATATACCTTCCCAGTAGTGTTTGGAGAAAAAGACTCAATGTTGTACAAATATAGCATAAGTTCATTCCCTTCAACATTTATAATCGATAAAGAAGGTTATGTAAAACAATATGCTAGAGGTGCTATGAGCAAGAATACTATGAAAAAACTTATAGAAAGTGCAAAGTAAAATTTGCAATAGAGAATATAAAGCCACGTAGACAAAACTGCGTGGTTTTATAATTTTAAAGTTTATTTGCGATCTTAAAAAATATAAGATGTAAAGTATAAATCAAAGGTATTGTACATTTTGTAATATATTCCCTGATTATTGTATACTATTTATAGTATATATAATATTAGGAGGCTTATGAGTGGAGGAGAGAATATATAAGAAATGGAAAAGAATAACTTCAACTCTCTTTGTAATATCTATAGTTGGAACTTTTATAATACCATATTTACCAAATGAAGCTGTACTTAAAAATAGTATTGCTATGCAGACGAGCTTATTAAGTAATAGTTTAATTATTTTTATATGCATAGTTATTGCTAATAAGAAGCTTCATGGAATTTATAATACTTTTAATATAGGGATAGGAAAAGGAATTGAAGGGTATACAGAAGGACTTCTTATTGGAATAGTGATGTTTATTTTAGTTACTGCAGGAATTTATTTTACGGGGAATGCAGAAGTTGAATCTTTAAATGTACAGTCTACAGGATTAGAGGCTGTTCCATATATACTTATAATGTTTACAGGATGGATAGTACAAGGAGCGAGTGAGGAATTTTTGGTTAGAGGTATTATAATGAAATTTCTATCTACAAAAATAAATATATTTCTATCTGTACTATTGTCATCAATATTGTTTGCAGCTTTGCATCTAGGAAATAACTCTATAGGAGTTTTTGCACTAATAAACCTTACTCTTTTTGGGATAGTTATGGGATTATATGTGATAAAAACAAATGACATATGGGGAGCTTGTGGAATTCATACAGCATGGAATTTCATGCAAGGAAATATATTTGGATTTGAAGTAAGTGGAATAAATGTACCTACAGGAACTTTGATTGATTTAAATACTTCGGGCAGTGGCTTTATAAGTGGAGGAGCGTTTGGACCGGAGGCAGGAATAATATGTACAATAGTGATTTTGATAGTTATAGCAGTATTGATATATCAAATTTTTACGGATAAGCAATGTTTGTGTATATTTAAAAAAACTTAATAAAGTTGCAATTAGAAGGTATTGATAAAATAATATAGGCGTTAAAACATATGTATAGAACAATTGTAGTGAATCTTTTGTCCATTGATGAAGGTTCTAACTACAATTGTTTTTTTATGTGTTTGAATATTAAATGGAAAATAAAAATTTGTTTCTATTGACAAAATATTCTATATAATATAAAATTTATTTAGATAGATATAGAAACAAAATACAAAATATAATTTTGTATTTATAAAAAAGGAGTGGTAAATATGGATTTTATAAATGCAATTCCTAATTTGGTTAAGGGATTTGAAATGAAAAAAGGATCGATTATATTACTAAACTTTTGGGGAGAAAATAGAGATTTAGATATATTAGATAAGTTTGCAGTAGAAATTGTTAAGGAGGGAGGAATACCAATAAGATATCAACATTCAAGGGAATTAAATAAAAAATATTTTGAAGAAGCGTCAGAAGAGAGCCTAGACTTTCCGGATAAGTTTTTTGAAATCTTTAAAGTATCAGATGTTGTGATTGATATATTAATGTATACTCCAGCTCCGCATAAGGATTTTCCAAGGGATAAAATAACCTATTATAAAAAGTATATGAGAAAACTATTTAATTCTCTTATCGAAGAAAAAGATTTATTTATTCAAGTAAGGGTACCAACTAAGGAAAATGCTATGGAAGAAGATATAGATTATTCAGTTTATGAAGATGCAATATGTGCCGGTATAAGTATAGATTTTAATAAGCTTAAAAAAGAATGTGTAGAATTAGTAGATAATCTGAGCGAGAAAAAAGAAGTTACTATTTTTACAGAAGACGAAAATGAACTTAAATTTAGTGTGGAAAATAGAAAGTGGTATAAAGACGATGGTACAGGGGATATACCTTGTGGTGAAGTTTACATTGCACCAGTTGAAGAAAGTGCAAATGGAACAATACTAATTCCAAAGATAACATTAATGGGAAGAAGGTTTTCAAATGTTTTTATGGAATTTGAAAAAGGAAGGCTTATTAAATGTTCATTAAGAGAATTAGAGGAATTTATTAAAAAATTTCATGGAAATAGTGATATCATTGGAGAGTTTGGTGTTGGATTAAATGAAAACATTAAAGAACTTATAGGATGTAATGTTATAGATGAAAAATGTAGAGGAACAGCCCATATAGCAATAGGAATGAATGAGATGTTTGGTGGAAAGAATTCATCAGACCTTCATATGGATTTTGTATTTAAGCCTATAAAGATAGAGATAGATGGGAATGTCTTTATGGAAGGTTCAAAGATTTTATATTTAGATTAAATTATCAAAGGGGAGTTAATTATGGAAAGATGTGAAATATTAAAAGAGGAATATATAAAGCAAGTCCAAGAGTTAATAAATAATTGGAAAGATAAGGCTATAAAATTAAGAAAACAAGGAGCAGAAGATGATGCAATTTTAGAGAATATAAAAGTAAATGTTATTGATATATTTTCTAAAATGTTTGATATAAGCTATAATAAAGTATGCAATGGAAAAGATGAAGATGATATAAAGCTTGATAACTTATATGAAACTTATCTTGAATACTTTAATAAAATACCCAAAAGCTGGATTGAGAAGAGAGAAAAAGATAAAGAACATGGGATGATGAAAGAATATTATATAGAGCAAATAAAGCTAGAGACAGCGGATATGGTGAAAAATTTATTTTTAGATCACTATAATAAAATATGTGAGGATGAATAAATGTCTAGAGATTGTATAAAACTTATGAAATGCCTTGCAGATAAATCAAGGATATTAATTATAAACAATTTAATGGAAGAACCTATGTATGTTGAATTGTTATCACAAAGATTGAATTTAGCAGCTTCTACTATATCGTTTCATTTGAAGAAGCTTGAAGATGCTGAACTGGTTTATTCTGTAAAGGAACAGTATTATATTGTATATTATTTAAATTATGATGTACTTTCAATGACAGTAAAAGATTTAATAACTTTGAACGATATAGATCGCGATGTGGAGAAAGAAAGAGAAAAGCAGTATAAAGATGGTGTTATAAAGGATTTTTTTGAATATGGAAAATTAAAATCAATTCCAGTACAACAGAAGAAGAGAAAAATAGTAATGGAAAAAATATTGGAAAGCTTCAAACCTAACAGAGAATATACAGAAAGAGAAGTAAATATAATAATTGCTGATTTTAATGATGATTTCTGCACTATTCGAAGAGATATGGTAGGTTTTGATATGCTTGAAAGAAATAATGGAATTTATAAGGTTAAAAATAACTAAAATTTTTTATAAAAGGAGGTTATCTCTATATGAACTTTGATAATGAAGCAAAGGAATGGGATAACGCAAGAAGAATAGAAAGAGCTGTAGTAATTGCTGATGAAATGAGGAAAAGCTTAGGCAACACCAAAGATAAATCAGCATTAGAATTTGGTTGTGGTACAGGGCTTATAAGTTTTAATTTAAAAAATGATTTTAAGGATATAACCTTGATTGACTTATCTCAAGAAATGATTAATGTCCTAAATGACAAAATCAAAACCTTTGGTGTATCAAACATGGAAAGTATATGTTGTGATCTATTTGATGCAAGTATGAAAAAGCAATATGACGTTGTTTACTGTTCTATGGTAATGCACCATATCATTGAGATTGAGAAAACTTTTGACAAATTTTATGATATGCTTAAAGCTTATGGAAAGCTGTGTATAGTTGATTTAGATGAAGATGGCGGTGCTCTTCATAGAGAGTATAAAGACTTCGATGGACATAATGGGTTCTCTCAAAAATGGATGAGAAGTCTTTTAAGGGCGAAGGGATTTGGAAATGTGAAATCTTACACTTTTCATAAATGTTATCAAGAAATTTTAGGTGAGGAAATAAGCTACACATTGTTTATAATGACAGCTGATAAATTATAAATAATAGTATAAAAAAGCTAAAGAAAAAGTGCGAAATTTATAGATATTAAGCAAAATTTGTTTGATTATTAAAAAAATAAATAGTATATTATAATCAGGCGTTATTTAAATTGCGTGAAATTTACTATAATAAGGATGGTGAACATATTATGCTAACAGAAAAAGTTGCCAAGCTAATGAATGAACAGATAAATCATGAATTTTACTCTGCATATCTCTATCTAAGCTTTTCTAATTATTTTGTAGAAAATGGTTTGAATGGATTTGCTAATTGGTATCAAGTTCAAGCACAGGAAGAACGTGATCATGCAATGCTGCTTGTAAAGTACCTGCAAAATAATGAAGTAAAGGTTAATTATGAATCTATTAAAAGACCTGATAATACTTGGGCTAATAGTATGGAGGTTTTAAGAGCAGGACTTGAACATGAAAAATATATTACTGATTTGATACACGATATATATACTGAGGCTCAAGAGAATAAAGACTATAGAAGTTTGCAATTTTTGGACTGGTATGTTAAAGAGCAAGGCGAAGAAGAAATGAATGCTAATGAACTTATTAAAAAATTTGAGTTATTTGGTGATGATACTAGAGCTCTTTATTTGTTAGATCAAGAATTGGAAGCTCGAGTTTACGCGGCACCTTCATTAGTTTTATAATTAAGCTTCTATTAAAACATATACTAATTTAAGTGAAAGATACATAGTTTTTGAAAATCAGTCAAAATGAATTTTTATATAATATTAATAAAATAACTTATTCTAAAGAATAGACTTTGTCACAGTAAAAGCAAAGTCTATTTTTATTTGCATAATTTATTATATTACACAAAGTAATTTTGTTTAAGGTAATTGATTAAGTTTTATAGTAAGATATGTGTTAGAGTATAGGAAATGAGTTGTTATGAAAAACTAAGCAAGACATAGATAACAATATAAATAAGGATAAATAGGACAATATTATTATATTTAGTTTTTGGTTAAAATATTTTTGGAATTGACGAATGAGCTCGTAAATTATATCATTAATAAGGAAAATAAACCTCTAAGAAAAGGAGGAAGTCTATGAAGACGGAATTAAATTACAAAGAATTTTTGGAAAAATTATTAAGGTGTGCTAATGAAGAAGAAATTTCTGAATTAGTAGAGGATATTCATCCTGCAGATATACTAGATATCCTGCATCAAAATGAGGATGATTTCTTTAAAATTTTAGATCTTTTACCTGAATGGTTTCTTGCAGATATAGTTGAAGAAGAAGACGATGAGGAAAAGTATGAATTATTAAAGAGATTTTCTGAAGGAAAACAAAAAAACATACTACACGAGATGTCTTCAGATGAACTTACAGATTTAGTAGGAGTTCTTGATGAAGAAGAGTCAAATGACGTATTAGAAAAGATGGACAAAGAGGATAGAGATGATGTAAACAAACTTTTGTCATATAAACCTGATACGGCTGGTGGAATTATGGCCACTGAATTTGTATCTATAAGAGAAAATAAAACAATAGAGAAGACTCTTAAATATCTTCAAAAAGAAGGACCTGAGGCGGAAACAGCTTATTATTTATATGTTGTAGATAACGATGATATTTTAAAGGGCGTTGTCTCTTTAAGAGATATAGTATGCAATGACTTTAATACAAAAATCTCAGATATAACAAATACAAATGTAATTTCTGTGCCTTACTACATGGATCAGGAAGAAGTTGCGCAGGAGTTTAAAAAGTATGGATTTTTAACAATTCCTGTAGTCGATGAAAAAAATAAGATACTTGGAATAGTAACAGTAGATGATATAGTAGATGTAATGGAAGAAGAGACAACTGAGGATATTCACCGTTTAGGAGGAGTAGACGAAGAGGAAAGAGTAGATGGTACATTAAAGGAATCTATAAAGAGTAGACTTCCATGGCTTATAGTGAATTTGGTGACAGCTATATTAGCAGCTTCTGTAGTAGGAATTTTTGAAGGTACTATAAGTAAGGTTGTAACTTTGGCAACATTTATGCCTATAGTTGCTGGAATGGGAGGCAATGCTGGAACGCAGTCTTTAACCATAGTTGTTCGAGGAATAGCTCTTGGTGAGCTTACTGGAGAAAATGCAAAAAGAGTTTTTCTAAAAGAACTTTTAGTTGGACTCACTACAGGTATAGCAATAGGTTTTATTATTGCTGTATTAGGGTTTATATGGGAAGGAAATGTGATTTTTGGAATAGTTATAGGAGTAGCGATGATATTGAATATGATGGTTGCAACTATGGCTGGATATATAGTTCCGGTAATATTGAAAAAGCTTAAGATAGATCCTGCTCTTGCATCAGCAGTTTTTGTAACTACAGTTACTGATGTTTTAGGTTTCTTTTTCTTCTTAGGTTTAGCAACGGCATTTATAAATTATTTGATTTAAAAATATAATAAGCACATACATATTGGTGACAATTGGAATGAGAATACTTTTTATAATAGATTTCTCATTTCAATTGTTTTATTTTTGAGAAAAATAAGCATAAAAACTTGTATTTTAAGTGTAATCTATAAAAATTGCTAATAGTTTAATTTAGTAATAGAAATGGTTTACCGAAAAAATTAGATGAAGAAAATTAGAAAAACAAGATAAAAATATTTAAAAATCATTGTGATAAAATACAAGATTATTATGATTTGTTACAACGAAAAAAACTATAAAAAATAAAAGTGATTATAGCTAATTAGTTTAATTTTCTGAATTTGATATGAAATATATAGAAATTTATTGATTAGATACTATGAAAAGTTAAAAATATAACAATAAAAGCTGTGTTGACAAATGATACCAATGGAATTATGATGAGATTGTTAGATGGTCAGACCAATTATTAATTAAATACTAATGAACCAACATTTTTTAACCAATTTTATATTAGGGGGAAAAGTCTATGGTCATAATGTTCTTTTTAGCAATGCTACCAATTATCTGGCTTATTATAGCTTTAAGTGGCTTAAAAATGCCAGCTTTTAAAGCTTGTCCTATTGCACTTCTACTAACTATATTTTTATCATTAATTGTATGGAAAATGCCTTTCATGGATATGTTTACTGGAGCTCTTGAAGGAGCTGTAATGGGAATATGGCCTATATGTCTGGTAATAATAGCAGCAATCTTTACTTACAACTTAACTGTATATACTAAGAATATGGATTTAATAAAGAGAATGCTTACAAGCGTATCTATGGATAAACGTATCTTAGTGCTTATAATAGCTTGGGGCTTTGGAGGATTTATGGAAGGAATGGCTGGGTTTGGAACAGCCGTTGCTATACCCGCAAGTATGCTTTGTGGACTTGGATTTAATCCAATTTTTGCGGCGACGGTGTGCTTAGTGGCCAATGCAACTCCAACAGCTTTTGGATCCATAGGGATTCCAACTATTACGGCAGCTTCAATAACAGGGCTTGGAGCTTCTGATGTTGCAATTGCAGCAGTAACTCAGCTTGCTTTGATGATTGTAATAACACCATTTTTGATGGTAATAATGACGGGGAAATCTTTGAAATCTTTAAAGGGTGTTGGATTAATAACACTTATTTCAGGACTTGCTTTTGTAATTCCTGAATTCTTGACAGCAAAATTTGTTGGAGCTGAACTTCCAGTAGTTATAGGTTCAGTTTGTTCCATGGCAGCAACAATTTTAGCTTCTAAATTCTTAGCAAAAAAACCAGCTCCAGATTATGTACTAGAAGAAATAGCAGCAGATAGTGAGGATACCAAAATTGAATCTCTTACAGTTTCTAGAGCAATAAGAGCATGGATGCCATTTATACTTATCTTAGTATTTTTGCTTTTGACATCAAGTTTAATTCCACCAATTCATAACGTTTTGTCATCTATTAAGACATCTATTCAGATTTATTCTGGTGCTGGAGCTACTAAGTATACCTTTACATGGGTAGCGACTCCAGGTGTACTAATTTTTATAGCTGCAATAATTGGAGGAAGAATTCAAAAAGCATCTTTTGGAGAAATATTTGGTGTATTAGGAGATAGCTTAAAACAGATGTGGAAAACAGTGATAACTATAGTATCTATTTTGGCTACAGCAAAGCTCATGGGATATAGTGGGATGATAAATGATATTGCAGCGCTTATAGTGTCTATTACTGGATCCTTTTATCCTTTAGTTGCTCCTCTTATAGGTTCTATTGGAACATTTGTTACAGGAAGTGCAACTTCATCTAGTGTATTATTTGCAGGTCTTCAAGCTCAGACAGCAGAGACTCTTAATATGAGTCCAGTATGGATGGCAGCAGCTAATACAGCAGGTGCCACAGCTGGTAAGATAATATCACCTCAAAGTATAGCTATTGCAGTAGCAGCAGCTAATACTGTTGGTGAAGAAAGCAAGATATTAAATGCGTCAATTAAGTACTATATAATCTTTATAGTAGTTTTTGGATTGATCGCATTCTTTGGAGGAGGATTAATTTAGCTATATATTAAACCGATTTCATAAAAATGAGGAAAAGAATTTCTAGGACTTAAGTATAATTTTTAAACATAAATATAGACAAGAACTAGAAAATTTATAAACTTTTCTTATCAAACTTAAATCAATATGATGAATATTTAATTTTAATATATATTATGAGGAGGAAAAAACATGGGGGAATATGTATATAACAAAGTTACTCCAGAATTAGTGGAGAAATTCAAAAGGATTGCTCCAGGCAGAGTTTATATAGATGGTGATATAAATGAGGATTTTTCTCATGATGAGATGCCTATTTACGGTAAAGCATTTCCAGAGTTAGTTGTAGAAGCAATATCCACCGAAGAAGTAGCAGCTATTATGAAATTATGTAATGAGAATCTTATTCCTGTAACTCCAAGAGGAGCAGGCACTGGTCTTGCAGGTGGATCAGTGTCTATTCATGGAGGAGTTATAATATCTACAACTAAAATGAATAAGATAATAGGCTATGACCTAGAAAACTTTGTTGTTCATGCACAAGCAGGAGTTCTTCTTAATGATCTTGCAGAGGATGCAGCTAAAAAAGGACTTTTATATCCACCAGATCCAGGTGAAAAGTTTGCTACTTTAGGGGGTAATGTATCCACTAATGCAGGTGGAATGAGAGCTGTAAAGTATGGAGCGACTAGAGACTATGTACGTGCAATGACAGTGGTTCTTCCTACTGGAGAGATAATAAAACTTGGGGCTACAGTATCTAAAACGAGTTCTGGCTACAGTTTATTAAACCTTATAATAGGGGCAGAGGGAACATTAGGTATAGTAACAGAGATGACTCTGAAATTAATCACTCAGCCAAAAGAAGTAATAAGCCTAATAATTCCTTATGCAGATTTAGATGAATGTATATCTACAGTTCCTAAATTCATAAGCAATCATCTTCATCCACAAGCTTTGGAATTCATGGAAAAGGACATAGTCATTTCTTCTGAAGCTTACCTTGGAAAGAGTGTATTCCCAAGAGTGGTTGACGGACAGGAGGTAGGTGCATATCTCCTTGTAACTTTTGATGGAGACAGTGAAGATGAATTAAATGAAATAATAGAAAAGGCTTCAGAAGTTGTCTTAGAGGCAGGAGCTATAGATGTTTTAGTAGCAGACACTCCAGCTCTTAAGAGAGATGCTTGGGCAGCAAGAAGTTCATTTCTTGAAGCTATAGAAGCTGATACAAAACTTTTAGATGAATGTGACGTAGTAGTTCCAACAAATCAAATAGCACCATATCTAAAGTATGTAAATTCTTTAGAAGATGAAATTGGAGTTACAGTAAAGAGCTTTGGACATGCTGGAGATGGAAATCTTCATATATACACATGTAGTAATGAATTAGATGAAGAAGAATTTAAAAAGAGAGTAGCAGTATTTATGGACAAGGTGTATGAAAAGGCAACCGAATGTGGAGGATTAATTTCTGGTGAGCATGGAATAGGACATGGAAAGATGGACTATCTTGCAAAATCAGTAGGAGCGGTAAATATGCGTTTAATGGAAAATATAAAGAAAGTTTTTGATCCTAATATGATCTTAAATCCAGGAAAGGTTTGTTATAAATTATAAAATAAATTAACAGAGGGGGAATAAAAAATGGCATATATAATATCAGAGGAAGCTAAAGATTTACTAGAGGACGTAAAGGAATTTTGTGAAAATGAAGTTAAAGAACAGTGTAAGGAATATGATGTGTCTGGAGAATGGCCAAAGGAGATTTATGATAAGGCAATAGAAATGCAGCTTCATTCACTTGAAGTCCCAGAAGAATATGGTGGACCAGGACTTGATAGAGTTAGTGTTGCAGCGTTGATAGAACAAATGGCTATTGCTGATGCTGGTTTTGCAACTACAATTTCAGCTAGTGGACTTGGCATGAAACCAGTTTTAATTGCGGGGTCTGAAGAGTTAAAGAAAAAAGCGTGCAATCTAATAGTAGATGGAGGTTTTGGGGCTTTCTGCCTTACAGAGCCAATGGCTGGTTCAGATGCTGGTGCTGGAAAGACAACAGCAGTAAAAGATGGAGACAGCTATGTACTAAATGGAAGAAAGTGTTTCATAACAAATGGAGCAGTGGCATCTTTTTACTGTGTAACTGCAATGACAGATAAATCTCAAGGAACAAAAGGTATCTCAATGTTTTTTGTAGAAGCTGGAACTCCTGGACTGAGTACTGGAAATCATGAAAACAAGATGGGTATAAGAACTTCAAATACCTGTGATGTAGTGTTTGAAGATTGCAGAATACCAGCTGAAAATCTTATAGGACAAGAAGGAAAAGGCTTTAAGATTGCTATGCAGACTTTAGACCAAGCAAGAACTTGGATGGGATGTGTAGCTACAGGAATTGCTCAAAGAGGCATAAATGAAGCGATTGCTTATGGAAAAGAAAGAATTCAATTTGGAAAGCCAATAATAAAGAATCAAGCTCTTCAATTTAAAATTGCAGATATGGAAATAAAAACAGAAACAGCACGTCAAATGGTTGCTCATGCTTTAACTAAAATGGATATGGGACTTCCTTATGCCAAGGAATCCGCTATTGCAAAATGTTATGCCAGTGACATAGCTATGGAAGTGTCATCAGAGGCTATTCAAATGTTTGGAGGATATGGCTATAGTAGAGAATACCCTGTAGAAAAACTTCTTAGAGATGCGAAAATATTTCAAATTTTTGAGGGAACTAATGAAATTCAAAGAATTGTCATTGCAAACAATGTAATAGGTAGATAAGTGAAGGGAGAAGGCTATGGAAATTTTAGTTTGTATAAAACAGGTACCAGATGATTCTGTTGAAATTAAATTGAATGTGGATACAAATAAGCCGGCTATAGAAAATATAACACCTGTAGTAAATGCATTTGACACTTATGCCTTAGAGATGGCAGCAAGATTTAAAGAAGCTAATGGCGGTGAGATAAGTGTTATGTGCATAGGACCAGAAAAGGCAAAGGACAGCTTGAAAAATTGTCTTGCTGTAGGTGCCAACAAAGCATTTTGGGTTAGTGATGAGGAACTTCCTGAATTAGATACATTAAGCACTAGCTATGTTATAGAGAAATCAATTAAAAAAATAGAAGAATTAAATGGAAAGAAATTTGATGTTATATTTTGTGGAAAAGAAACTACAGATTGTACATCTGGGCAGGTGGGAGCAGACCTTTCAGAGTTATTAAATGTGGGACTGATTACAAATATAATTGAAATAAATGTATCATCTTTAGGAATAAAGGCAAAGCAAGAAACAGAAGAAGGTTATAATTTGATAGAAACAAATCTTCCTTGTGTTGTAACTGTAACAAAGCCAAATTATGATCCAAGATATCCAACTATAAAGAGCAAGATGGCAGCTAGAAAGACTCCTATAACAGCATTCTTACCATCAGAATTAGAATTAGACGATAAAAAAGTTAAAAGTTATGTAAAAGTAGTAAAAGAATACGAACCTTTAAAGAGAGAAGCTGGAATAAAGATAAAGGAAGAAACTTGCGCCGATTCTGCACTTAAAGCTATTGCTATGATGGCAGAGGCAAAAGTAATTTAAGGAGGGGTTGTCATGGACAGAAATATAGATTATAAAAATATAATGGTATATGTTGAAATATCAGATGAAAAACCAGTTAATGTTGGATTAGAAATGATGACACCTGCTAGAACAATTGCAGATGCAAAAGGAGGAAAGGTCATTGCGCTTATTGTAGATAAGAATAGCAGTGATGCAGCAGAGATAGTTGCAGAAAGTGGAGCGGATGAGATTATACTAGTAGAAGCTCCAGCTTATAACGGAGATATCTATACAGAAATTTTAGAAAATTTAGTTTCAAAATATGAGCCGGCAGTTCTTATGATTGGTGGAAACCAATATGGAAAAGAAATAGCGCCACGGCTAGCCGCAAGATTTAATACAGGATGTATAACTGATGTCATAGGTGTTTCTGTAGAAGATGATGGGAAAATAGTTTGGACAACTCCTATGTATGGAGGAACAATTTTAAATGATGTTATAGTAGAAGAATCTAGACCTCAAATTATAACAGTACGTTCAGGAGCTTTTAAAAAGCCTTTAAAAGGTGATATGGTTAAAGGAAACATATTAAGTGAAAATGCATTATATAATGAAGCTTCAGTTAAAACCAATATAGTTGATACTGTAAAGGAAATTTCAGAAACAATAAACCTTGAAGAAGCAGATGTTGTAGTGTCTGGAGGACGTGGAATGGGAAGTGCGGAAAACTTTTCTTTAGTTGAAGAAATGGCACAGCTTCTTGGGGGAGTTGTTGGAGCTACAAGACCTGCTATAGAAGCTGAATGGGTATCGCGGGCTCATCAGGTTGGACAATCAGGAAAGATAGTATCACCAAAGCTTTATATAGCTTGTGGCATATCTGGAGCAACTCAGCATATGTCAGGAATGGTTGGATCAGATTATATTGTTGCTATAAATAAGGATGAGGATGCGCCGATATTTGAAGTTGCCAATGTGGGTATTGTGGGAAATGTACTTGAAGTACTTCCTGTAATGATAGAGGAAATTAAAAAGATTAAATCATCCAATTAGACTATAACTTAATAAGACAGGGCCTATAAAATGAATGAATCACTTTATAGGTCCTGTCTTTATTTATTTTTATTCACTGGAAACTGAAATATCATTTTTAAACACTCCTGCTAATAAAAATGGACCAAAGATAATAAAATCACTAATGATTTTTATTATAAGATCTTCTGTAGTGTACAAAGGAGCATTATTAATAAGGTCAGTGGAGGATAAGAACAATAGAGCAATGCAGTTATTTACCAAGTGAAGTAGTATAGGGGCCCAGAGATTTTCGGTTTTCATGTAAACATAGGCAAAGAAAATACCAAATGCTATACAAGAACTTATATGACCAAATACGCAATGAATAGGTGTTTCAGGGCTGTATAGAGTGAAACATAGTGGAGCATGCCATATTCCCCAAATAGCTCCTAAAATAATGACACCAATTCTTTTACTGTAAACAGCCTGCATTCTTGGCTGTAAGAAGTATCTCCATCCAAACTCCTCTCCAAAGAATAATATAAAGCCAAGTAAGAAATTTGAAATTATTCCTCCAAATAATCTTCCTATGCTTGTTGTTTCAGGAAGAGGTTCAGGGCTAATTATATATGCTAAAATACTTGGCAAAAATTTTAAAATTACAAATATAAGAATAAGAAAAAATACTGTTTTTATATTTTTAGTAAATTTTAAATTTAAATCTTTAAAGGAATCACTATATATAAGTACATCAAACACAAGACATATAGAGGTAATGCCCTGAACTAAGGATAAAATCATACCAGTAATATTTGGTGATAAGAATGTTCCTATACTTACAATTAAAATTTGCATAAAAGCAGAAGCTGTAAAAATTTTAAAGAAAAAAGCTACTTCTTTGTTAAATGACAATGTAGACACTTTTTTAAAAGTTATTATGGCCGCAAGTGAAGGGATTGACATAAAAACTACTGCAAAGTTACTTGGAGTAGGGGAACCCTTTAGATTGCCGCGTGATATAAATAATAAAAGTGCAAATATAGCAATAATACTAAAATTGATAAGTAGAAAGAATTTTATTTCTTTTTTTATTTGAGATAAATCATGGTTCATTTACAACACTCCTTTAATTATTTATGAATATAATAAAGGTATTTAATAATATTATATCATTTGGAATAAAAAGAAACAATTTACATATGAAGTGCGGTTTAGATATATTAAATAATTAAAGTATATATAATTGTATTCTAGTTGAATAAATGGAAGTTTAAAGGGTGGCGTAGATAATATGTAAAACATAATTTATATAGTAGAACAAATTATGTTTAAAGGGGGTTAGGTGATGAGTCCATGTTGCGTATTATACAATGTTAATGAAATTACAGTTGAACCAGGACTTCAGAGGGTTTATATAAAATTTTCACATCTTTTGAATGAGTATTTAAAGAGAAAATATCCTAGATACTATATATGTTTGGAACTTTATCAAGGACAAGAAGATAATACTAGGTTCTATGTAGTTGCGTCTTATAATAATGTTGAGGGAATATACGAAGCTATAGTCAAAATAGGGGATGATATTAGCAGAATATATGATGCTGTATGGGGAAGTTCAGTAACTAGAAATTCAGTATTTTCTTTCTCAACTTATAACAGAAGAATTCCACCAAAATATATTTAGAATATATTGCAGTACATCCTCTTATGAGTCAAGTTATAGCTTTTAGTCAAACGGAAATAAATACAGAATTTAAATTTGACGTTAATAAAAGGGGCTGTAAAAAAACTCCCCTAAAAGAAAAATCGCTGAGGTCGTGAGA
>ERZ781272.331-NODE-331-length-40256-cov-4.385936_pt1 | contig 40256 bp, 33 predicted proteins | sample MGYA00375850_ERZ781272 | MGnify/ENA primary metagenome ERZ781272 (study PRJEB29790, sample SAMN06051246) | human gut metagenome | host: Homo sapiens | place: USA: Cincinnati, Ohio | collected 2013-06-21 | study: EMG produced TPA metagenomics assembly of the Gut...
CAAGCAGGTCTTATTCGCTTTCCCTAATGTGTAACACATCTTTGACAAACCAACACAACAAACCAACACTGCGGGCAAGAGATACTCTTGACAAAACACATGCAAAAAGATAGAATAAACTATGTCTATACATAAAGGTATAGAATATCTTGAAAAAAATCTTCGTCCGGAGAATCCGCGGGCGCAGAGGGCATCGTTTTTTGCGGTGTCTCGAATTTTGAAAGGAGATTCTCATGGATCCTGACAGTATCCCTCCGGGGGCCCGTACCCAGACTGCGGCCTACGCCGCCCGAATCCTGACACATATGATGTCACAGAAAGGGGGCAGACCCTAAAATGGTGTACGTGATTATACTGATCCTGTTGATTTTAACGAACGCCCTGTTTGCTGCCAGCGAAATTGCTGTGATTTCGCTCAATGATGCGAAGATTGAAAAAATGGCAAATGAAGGGAACAAAAAGGCTAAGACCATTTTAAAACTGGTTAATAACCCTTCCAATTTTCTTGCGACGATTCAAATCGGCGTTACCCTATCCGGGTTCTTTTCCTCGGCGATCGCTGCGGATAATTTTGCCGACAGTCTTGCCGGCCTGCTTATGGGGACCGGTATTCCCTATTCCACGCTGCGCGTCATTTCCTTTGTTTTGATTACCCTGGTGCTCTCGTTTGTCACACTTGTGTTCGGTGAGCTGGTACCGAAGAGAATCGCCATGATAAAATCTGAACAGCTTTCCTTTGCAGTCGGCGGCCTTTTATATGGCCTGTCCGTTATCTGCAAACCGGTGGTCTTTGTCCTTTCCAAGTCAACAAACCTGGTTGCACGCCTGTTTGGAGTCGGTCCAAGTGAGGAGTCGGAAGAAGTTACAGAAGAAGAAATCCGCATGATGATTGACGTTGGAAAAGAAAAGGGCTCCATTGAAGAAATGGAAGGCGAGATGATCAACAACGTCTTTGAGTTTGACAATATTACCGTGGATGAAGTGATGACCCATCGGACTGATGTTGTGGCGGTTTCCTCGGCTGATAAGCTGGAGGAAATTATTACGCTTGCCCTGAGCGAAGGCTACTCCCGTCTACCTGTCTATGAGGAGGACATCGACAATATCATCGGGCTCCTCTATGTAAAGGACCTGCTCAAGCTGGTCGGAAGAACTCAGGAGAAAGTATTCAGTGTTAGGGATTACATGCGTCCGGCTTTTTATATTCCGGAATCCAATAAATGCCGCGTGCTGTTTAAAGAGATGACGGCCCGTAAAATGCAGATGGCCATTGTAGTCGACGAATATGGCGGCACTGCCGGTATCGTGACGATGGAGGATCTGTTGGAATCCATTGTCGGTGAGATTCAGGATGAATTTGACAATGAGGATGAGGAGATTATCCAAATCGGCGAGCATGCCTTTCTCATTGACGGAGCAACCGATATTGAGGATGTCAATGAGACGCTTGACATCAACATTCCGGAAAGCGATGATTACGATTCGCTCGGCGGATATATCTTGAGCGTTATCGGGCGTATCCCATCTGGAAACGACCATTCGGTCGTAACTTTTGATGATGTGACCTTTACCATCCTGACGGTGGAAGAACGACGGATTGCCAAAGTGAAAGCCGTGAAAAACGTCATTAAAAATCCCGTCCAGGTTCAGTCGGTAGAAACGGAAGAATAACGAGTCACTCTCTGTGAAAAAGACAATCGCCCCGGCATCTACTTTGGATGCCGGGGCATTTTACATGCAAACGGGAACCCTTTCCCTTTCCAAGAAGAAAACGGACAATATGTCGTACCGCACATATTTCAATACGATCACCCTTTCCGATGTAAAGCCGACTCAGCTAGCCACTGTCAGGGTTTGTCGCGCACAGGAACGGAATGAGAATCCCCCGGACTGAATTCCTGGACACTTGCGGTGGATGAAATTGCGGCACTTGCCGCAGAGGATGTCCCGGATTTGGAAATACAGATAGTATCGAATTTATCACAACCTCGATACGGTCATCAACGGAGACGCCAACGTAGCACTACACTCCCAAACCCAGGTAATACCATCTCATCCGGCACTCGGAAATACGGATGGATTCAGTCCACTTTTTGCACGGTGGGAAAACGCGCGAAAAACAGAGGAAGGGGACTGCGTTAGGGCAAAATCATTGAATTATCCGGTTGCATAAGCCAAAATTTTAACAGATGGATATTTACTTTGCCCGTCAAAGGTGTTAAAATCTTACTATAGACGAGTTTGGAGGGGCGTAGTGCGCGCTTCTCTAAATTTGTGTGTTTTCAAGTGATGTAAAACAAAAAAGGAGGCAAATTCCTATGGCAAGAAAAATGAAGACCATGGACGGCAACAACGCTGCCGCTCACGTGGCCTACGCATTTACCGATCTTGCTGCCATTTATCCGATCACTCCGTCCTCTGTTATGGCGGAAGTTTCCGACAAATGGGCTGCAGACGGCAGAAAGAACATATTCGGCCAGACAGTAAAAATCGTAGAGATGCAGTCTGAGGCCGGCGCTGCTGGCGCTGTCCACGGCTCCCTTTCCGCTGGTGCTCTGACTACGACCTTCACGGCTTCTCAGGGCCTTCTCCTGGTGATACCGAACATGTATAAGATGGCCGGCGAGCTTCTCCCGGGCGTTATCCATGTTTCCGCACGTGCAGTGGCAAGCCATGCACTCTCTATCTTCGGCGACCATTCCGACGTCTATGCCTGCCGTCAGACCGGTTATGCAATGCTATGCTCCGGCTCTGTCCAGGAAGTTATGGATCTCGGCGCAGTCGCACACCTTTCTGCAATCAAGGGCAGAGTCCCGTTCCTCCACTTCTTCGACGGCTTTAGAACCTCCCATGAGATTCAGAAGATTGAGATGTGGGATTACGACGACTTGAAAGATATGGTCGATATGGATGCAGTCGCTGCATTCAGAAGAAGAGCGCTCAATCCGGAGCATCCGGTCCTTCACGGTACCGCTCAGAACCCGGATATCTTCTTCCAGGCGCGCGAGGCTTCCAACCCGTACTACCAGGCAATTCCTGAAATTGTCGAGGAGTACATGAACAAGGTCAACGAGAAAATCGGCACCAACTACAAGCTCTTCAACTACTATGGCGCTGCAGATGCAGAGCATATCATTGTAGCTATGGGTTCTGTGGATGATACCATCGAGGAGACCATTGATTACATGAACGCAAGAGGCGCAAAAGTTGGTCTTGTCAAAGTCAGACTGTACCGTCCGTTCTCTGCAAAACACCTCATTGACGCTATTCCGGATTCCGTCAAGACCATCAGCGTTCTCGACAGAACCAAAGAGCCGGGCGCCTTGGGCGAGCCGCTTTATCTGGATGTCGTCGCTGCTCTTAAGGATTCCAAATTCCACAATGTCCCGGTTTACTCCGGCCGTTACGGACTGGGTTCCAAGAACACCATCCCGGCAGACATCATTGCTGTCTACAAGAATGCCGAGACCGGTGCAAAAAAGAAATTCACCCTCAGCATCGTCGACGATGTCACCAACCTGTCCCTGCCGGTCGAAGAGAACCCGAACACCTCTCCGGAAGGAACCACCAACTGTAAGTTCTGGGGCCTTGGCTCTGACGGTACCGTCGGTGCAAACAAGAACTCCATCAAAATCATTGGTGACCATACCGACATGTATGCTCAGGCATATTTCTCCTATGACTCCAAGAAATCCGGCGGTATCACCGTCTCCCATCTGAGATTCGGCAATACCCCGATCAAATCCACCTATCTTATTGACAAAGCAGACTTCGTTGCCTGCCACAACCCGTCCTATATCGATAAGTACGATATGGTTCAGGAAGTCGTTGACGGCGGCTCCTTCCTGCTCAACTGCGGCTGGAACATGGATGAGATCAACAAGCACTTCCCGGCAGCGGTCAAGAACTACATCGCAAACCACAATATCCACCTCTACACCATCGACGGTGTCGACATTGCGCGTGATATCGGGCTTGGCGGACGCATCAACACCATCCTCCAGGCTGCATTCTTCAAGATTGCAAAGGTTATCCCGGTTGAGGATGCTGTCAAATACATGAAAGACGCTGCTACCGCTTCTTACTCCAAGAAGGGTGACAAGGTCGTAGCCATGAACCATCAGGCAATCGAGCGCGGCGTCCAAGAAGTCAAAGAGATCGAGATCCCGGCTGATTGGGCAACTGCAACCGAGAACGTCCAGCACAATCCGGCTACCGGCAGCAGAAAAGATCTTGTTGAGTTTGTCAACAATATCCAGACCCCGGTCAATGCTCAGAAAGGTGACAGCCTGCCTGTTTCCACCTTTGTCGGCATGGCTGACGGTACCTTCCCGCAGGGCTCCGCTGCTTATGAGAAACGCGGCATCGCTGTCGACGTTCCTGTTTGGAATCCTGCAAACTGCATTCAATGTAACTTCTGCTCTCTCGTCTGTCCGCACGCTGTTATCCGCCCGGCTGTCATGACCGAGGAAGAGGCTGCGAAAGCTCCGGCTCAGATGAAGACCGTGGACATGACCGGCATGCCGGGTTACAAGTTTGCAATGACCGTTTCCGTCCTCGATTGCACCGGCTGCGGTTCTTGTGCAAACGTCTGCCCGGGCAAGAAGGGCGAGAAAGCGCTCACCCTGCACAAGCTCGACACCCAGCTTGATCAGCAGAATGTCTTTGCTTACGGCTATAATCTGCCTGAGAAGCCGGAAGTCGCTGAGAAATTCAAAGAGACGACCGTGAAAGGCAGCCAGTTCAAACAGCCGCTGCTTGAATTCTCCGGCGCATGCGCAGGCTGCGGCGAGACCCCGTATGCCAAACTTGTCACCCAGCTCTATGGTGACAGAATGTACATTGCTAACGCAACCGGATGTTCTTCCATCTGGGGCGGTTCTGCTCCTTCCACTCCGTACACTGTCAACAAGAAGGGCTTCGGTCCGGCTTGGGGCAACTCCCTCTTCGAAGATAACGCGGAGTTCGGCTACGGTATCTACCTTGCACAGGCTACCCTGAGAAACCACTTGGTTGCAAAGGTTGCTGAGCTTGCAAAGGTTACCACTGTTGATACCAAGAAAGCCGCCTGCGAAGAGTACCTCTCCACCATAGATGATGGCAAGGCAAATAAGGTTGCTACAGAGAAACTCATTGCGGAGCTTGAGAAAGATCCGGATTGCAGATTCTCCAAGGAGATTCTGCCGGACAAAGACTTCCTCGCGAAGAAATCCGTCTGGATCTTCGGCGGCGACGGATGGGCTTATGATATCGGCTTCGGCGGCCTTGACCATGTCATCGCTTCCGGTGAAGATGTCAACATCCTTGTCTTTGATACCGAGGTTTACTCCAACACCGGCGGCCAGTCCTCCAAGGCTACTCCGACCGGCGCAATCGCTCAGTTTGCTGCAAACGGTAAGGAAGTCAAGAAGAAAGACCTTGCCGCTATCGCGATGAGCTATGGGTATGTCTATGTCGCTCAGGTCGCTATGGGCGCTGATTACAACCAGTGCGTGAAAGCCATCACAGAGGCTGAGAGCTATCATGGTCCGTCTATCGTTATCGCTTACGCTCCGTGTATCAACCATGGTATCCGCGGCGGTATGACGATTGCTCAGACCGAGATCAAGAACGCCGTTGCTGCTGGTTACTGGCATAACTTCCGCTTTGACCCGCGTCTACAGGCTCAGGGCAAGAATCCATTCCAGCTTGACAGCAAAGCTCCGACTGCTAATTACGAAGACTTCATTAAGAACGAAGTCCGTTACAGCTCTCTCCAGAAGTTCTATCCGGACAGAGCGGACGTCCTCTTTGATAAGGCTACCGATACCGCAAAAGAGAAATATGAGCATCTGCTCAAACTCTCTAAGCTGTATGATGTCGAATAAGTTTCTCGCATAACTGTTTGATACCCCGGTGTGCATTGCACACCGGGGTGTTTTATTAGTGTCTTAAGACAGTTGAGTGTGAGAGCGAAGCGGAAACACTCAACAAAAAACCACCCGCTGTGCGGGTGGGTAACAAAGGTTATACCAAAAATCTCACCATTCTACTACAATAAAGTTGTTCAAGCTTATTGCAAAAAAGAAAGATGAGAAAAACGGCAAATAAAAATTATAGTTTGGCACATACCACATGGATGTGCAAGTACCACGTAGTGTTCATTCCCAAATATCGTAGGAAGGCAATCTACGGACAGTATAGAGCAGACCTTCAAGAGATAATTAGGACATTGTGCAAATACAAAGGTGTAGAAATAATAGAAGGACATATGATGCCCGACCATGTACATCTGCTTTTAAATATACCACCGAAAACAGTTGGACTTAACGAGGCAACAATACGAAAGTATATAGAAGACCAGGAAAAGCACGATATAGCACTGGATAAATTAAGTGTCCGAGAGTATGAAGACCCTTTTAAGGGTGGTAGGTAATACGAACGCCCCTTAAGGGGCGGCAAAAGTGGCAAAGGCAATAGGCTTGAACAAAAGTGAAAGCCAGCGTCTTTAGGCGCTGGCCGGTAACAGAGGCTTTTAGCCTCAGAGCAAACCACCCGTTTGACGGGTGGTTATGATTAGTCTTTTGTTTGCTAGGACAGTTTCACGGTATTAAACTGGATCCCGGATTTTCTGGGTCCGCTTAGACAAAAGGGAGAAATGAACACGAAAATGGCACAGATGATTACAAGCCGGGACAATAAACTTGTGAAATTTACTGCAAAACTAATTGCCTCGAAAAGCTTTCGGGAGGAGCAGCGTCTCTTTGTTCTCGAGGGGGCTCGCCTGTGTGCGGACGCGGCAGGCAGCGGGGTACAGGCAAAGTTGTGTTTTTTCACGGCACAGGCGGCGGAAAAGTATCCTAAGCAGGTCAAAGCGGCAATTGCCTGTGCATCCGAATCCTACCAAGTTTCACAGGCAGTGGCGCCGAGACTCAGCGATACAAAAACTCCACAGGGGCTGTGCCTTGTCTGTCCAATGCTTGACAAACAGTTTTTCCTCGATAAAATAAAGAGTACAGGTCGTTACCTGTTACTGGAAGGCCTGCAGGATCCGGGAAATATCGGGACCATTCTGCGTAGCGCAGATGCTTTCGGTACGGACGGTGTGATTTTGACTTCTGATTGCCCGGATTTCTATTCCCCGAAAATGATTCGGAGCACGATGGGCGCATTTTTCCGCCAGCCTGTCTTTGTAGTGCCGGATGCCGTAAGTTGTGTCCGCGCGCTCAAGGCGGCGGGGCAGAGAGTATTTGCCTCTGTGCTTGATGAACAGGCACAGGGACTATCCGAAGTGAAGTTTTCCTACGGCAGCACTGTCGTCATCGGCAATGAAGGGCGAGGGATGTCACAGGAGCTAATTGCCGAATGTACGGATAAAGTGTATATTGAAATGGCTGGAAGTGCAGAGTCCCTGAACGCGGCAGTTGCGGCTTCTATTTTTCTCTGGGAAATGCAGCGTCAGCTGCAAAATACGAAATAAGGCGGGAGATTGTCTTGTGTGAAAAGGAATACTGGATCTGGCTGCAAATGGGCCTGATCGCTGGGAATCCTGCGGTGGCTAAGCTACTGGACGCAGGGCTTGACGCAAAACAGGTCTATCAGATGACGGAAGAAGAAATGCTTGCCGCCGGTTTGACAGAAAAAGATGTGCGCAGGCTCAAACATATCAAGCCTGCAGAAGTTATCCAAGTGGTTAAACGTTGTCAAGCCTTTCAAATCCGGATTCTGACTCCCGATATGCCGGAGTTTCCGGGAAAGCTGCTCAATCTATACGCCCCGCCGGCGGTGCTGTATGTGAAAGGAAATGTGGATAATCTGCATCTTCCGGTGAACATTACAGTTGTGGGGACCAGGACCTGCACCAAATATGGTTACAAGGCTGCCTTTCACCTATCCGAAGGATTAGCCGCGTGTGGGATTGGCGTAGTCAGCGGCCTTGCACGGGGAATTGATACCGCCGCTCATAAGGGTGCACTGCATACCGACGGCATCACGATTGGAGTCGCCGCGTGCGGACTTGATGTCGATTATCCCTATCAAAACACAGCAATGAAACAGGAAATACTCAGAAGAGGTACTCTGGTTTCGGAATACTATCCAGGTGTACAGCCCTTCGGTGGGAATTTCCCGATTCGCAACCGCCTGCTTGCCGGTATCAGCCAGGGTGTACTGGTTGCTGAGGCGGGCAGCCACAGCGGCGCAATGATTACCGCGCGCCATGCACTTGAACAGGGCAAAGATGTCTTTGCCGTACCAAACAGTATCTTTGAAGCGTCTGCTGCGGGAGTCAACGACTTAATCCGCCAAGGCGCAAAACCGGTATCTGATGTGATGGATATCGTGGAGGAGTACATCTATCTCTACCCCCAGGCAATCAAGCTTAGGGAACCTGTGCCGGTAATAGAAGAATGGGAACAGGCTCCTACAGCAAAGCATGCGGGCCTAAATGAGAAAAAAACAGGACGTAAGCCACAGCAAACAGCTGCGGTAAAGACTCAGCCGTCACAGGCAAAAGAAAAGCGGCCGCCAATTGAACTGCACGGCACAGCAGAGGAAATTTATCATCTGCTGCTCGAGGGTGAGAAAAGCTCGGAAGAGCTGCTCGCTGTCTTGACTAAGCCGTCCAATGAGGTTTTGGCGACCTTAACGGAACTCGAAATCAGCGGAATTATCCGCCGGGGTGCCGGCCGGAAATTTTCGATTTTATAATGCGTATTTTTTAGGAAATCAGGTGAGGTAACGGCCATGTCAAAATTGGTGATTGTGGAGTCCCCTGCAAAGGCAAATACAATCAAAAAATATCTCGGAAACGGATATGACGTCATCGCATCGATGGGGCATATCCGCGACCTTCCAAAGTCCAAAATGGGCGTGGATATTGAACACGATTTTACCCCACAGTATGTGGAAATCAAGGGCAAAGAGGATTTGATCAAAAAGCTAAAAAACGCCGCCGCCAAGAGCGAATGCGTCTACCTTGCGACCGACCCGGACCGAGAAGGGGAGGCGATCTCCTGGCATCTGGCCCACTTGCTGAATCTCGATTTGGGTGCACCCGACCGCATTACGTTCAGTGAGATAACCAAGAGCGGCATCAAAAACGGGATGGAGCACCCGCGCCAAATCGATTTAAACCTGGTTGACGCCCAGCAGGCTCGCCGGATTCTCGATCGCGTCGTGGGCTATAAGCTCAGCCCGTTTTTGTGGAGAAAGGTACGGCGCGGGCTCTCTGCCGGACGAGTGCAGTCAGTTGCTGTCCGCCTTGTCTGCGACCGTGAGGATGAAATCCGTGCATTTAAAAGTGAGGAATACTGGACCATTGACGCCAAGCTTCAGGCAAAGGGTACCAGAAAAGCCTTTGCGGCAAAGCTCTACGGCAAGGACAATAAAAAGATAGAAATCAAGAATAAAGAACAAGCGGACGCGATTCTGGCTCAAATCAAGGATGCGGAATTTATCGTATCCAAGGTCAAAAAAGGTGTTCGTAAAAAGTCCCCCGCGCCGCCATTTACCACCTCCACCTTACAGCAAGAGGCTTCCAGAAAGCTCGGCTTTCAGGCAAGGCGTACGATGAAGGCGGCGCAGGAGCTGTACGAGGGCGTGGAAGTCGGCGAACTCGGCGCGGTAGGGCTGATCACCTACATGAGAACCGACTCCCTGCGCGTCTCCGACGAAGCGCAGGCGCAGGCGGCGGAATTTATCGAGGGCCGCTACGGCAAGGAGTATTTGCCGCAGAAAAAACGGGTCTACAAATCCAAGTCCAACTCCCAGGATGCGCATGAGGCCATTCGCCCTACCATGCCATCCCTGACTCCGGAACAGGCGAAGTCCTCTCTGACTTCCGACCAATACAAGCTCTACAAGCTTATCTGGGAGCGCTTTATCGCTAGCCAGATGGCAACCGCTCTGCTCAATACGGTCTCGGCAGACATCATGGCCAACGATTACCTGTTTAAGGCATCCGGCTACACTGTAAAATTCGATGGCTTTACCGTCCTCTATGAGGAAGGCAAGGACGAAGAAAGCGAAGAGGGCGGTGCGCTGCCGCCGCTTGCAGAACAAGATGTGCTTAAAGTTAAGAGCTTGGACGGCAATCAACACTTTACTCAGCCGCCGCCACGCTATACCGAGGCGTCGCTTATTAAAGCGCTTGAGGAAAACGGCATCGGCCGTCCGAGCACCTACGCGCCGACGATCACGACGATTCTGGCACGCAACTATATTGAACGGGAGGCAAAGGCGCTTAAGCCCACTGCCCTTGGTGAAGTGACGACCAAGCTGATGAAGGACTTGTTCAGCAACATTGTCAACGTCAAATTCACTGCGGATATGGAGAAAAACCTCGATAAAGTCGAATACGGCGATATTGACTGGGTCAAGATGCTCAAAGATTTCTACGGCGATTTTGACGCTACCCTGCAAAAAGCCGAGAAAAAGATGGACGGCACCCGGGTCAAGGTCCCGGATGAGGAAACCGATGTCGTCTGCGAGCTGTGCGGGCGCAAGATGGTCATCAAAATTGGGCGGTTTGGAAAATTCCTAGCCTGCCCTGGGTTCCCGGAATGCCGGAATACGAAAAAAATCGTACAGGAAACCGGCGGAGTTTGCCCGCTGTGCGGCGGCAAGATTTTGGTGAAACGCTCCAAGACCGGAAAGACCTACTATGGCTGCGAGCATAACCCAAAATGCGGTTTCATGACCTGGGACGAACCACTCAAGGAGGAGCGCTGTCCGAAATGCGGCGGCACGCTGCTGAAAAAGCGAGGCAAGATGGGAAAAATCTACTGCGCAAACGAGGACTGCGACTATGAGCGCGGACTCAAGGATGAACCGAAACAGAATGCGGATGCTAAGACAAAATAATGATAAGGATATGCTTCCCTGTGCCGCAGTTTTGCGGTGCGGGGAATTTCCACTATCTTTTTTCAAAAACCATGCGATGATTCAGACTGGGGAAAGCTTCTGATTCTTATCAAATTCATAAAGGAGAACCTAGGATGACGGTACATGTAATCGGGGCAGGGCTTGCCGGCTGTGAAGCGGCCTGGCAGCTTGCAAATGCGGGAATTTCAGTAAAGCTGTATGAAATGAAGCCTCAGAAATATTCCCCCGCACACAAATACGAGGGCTTTGCAGAGCTTGTCTGCTCGAATTCCCTTAAGGCGATGCGGGTGGAGTCTGCCGCAGGGCTTTTAAAAGAGGAGATGCGTATGCTCGGTTCCGTCATTATGCAGTGCGCAGATGAATGCAGCGTTCCAGCAGGCGGTGCGCTTGCCGTCGACCGGGTGAAGTTCTCCGATGCGGTGACAAGTAAAATTCGGAATCATAAAAATATTGAAATTATTTCAGGAGAAGTCACACAAATTCCGGATGGATATGTTATCATAGCAACAGGGCCGCTCACTTCCGACGCGTTTGCCGAGGTAATTCGGGTAAAGTGCGGGGAGGAAACGCTCAGCTTTTATGATGCGGCGGCCCCCATCGTCAGCTTTGAGAGCATCGATAAGGACAAGGTGTTTTTCGCCGCCCGCTATGACCGCGGGGACAGCGATTACATCAACTGCCCGATGGACAAAGAGCAGTACGAGGCTTTTTTGCATGAGTTGACACAGGCCGAATCGGTGGAGCTCAAAAGCTTTGAGCGGGGCTTTACCGTCTATGAGGGGTGTATGCCCATCGAGGTGTTGGCAAAACGCGGGCACGACGCCATCCGGTACGGCCCGCTCAAGCCGGTCGGGCTGCGGGATCCGTATACGGGCCGGCGCCCGTGGGCTGTGGCCCAACTGAGAAAGGAAAACCGCGACGGGACGATGTACAACCTGGTCGGGTTCCAGACGAATCTAAAATTTGGCGAGCAAAAGCGTATCTTTTCGATGATTCCGGGGCTTGAGCATGCACAGTTTGTGCGCTATGGGGTCATGCATCGCAATACCTTCCTCGATTCGCCAAGGCTGCTGGATTCCACCTTCCGCCTCAAAAGCGACCCGCGCATCTTTTTTGCGGGTCAAATAACCGGTGTGGAAGGGTATATCGAGTCGGCATCCTCCGGCATTGTGGCAGGAAGAAATCTCTCCCGCATCCTTGCGGGCAGGGAACCGGTGACATTTCCAAAGGAGACGATGATCGGCGCGCTGTGCGCGTACATCAGCGATAAGTCGGTGCGCGAATTCCAGCCGATGGGGAGCAACATGGGTATCTTGCCCCCGCTTGAGGAGAGGATAAAAAATAAACAAGACCGCTATGCGGCGCTGAGTGAGCGTTCGCTGGGTCTTTTGCGGCAAATCCTAGAGAAGGAGAGAATGCCAGAATGAGAATTATTGTAGACGGCTTTGGCGGCGACCACGCGCCAAAAGCGGTGTTAGAGGGCTGTGCTATGGCGGTCGCCGAATACGGCGTTGCCATCACGCTTACCGGAGACAAAACGCAGCTTTCCAAGCTTGCATTTGAAAACAGCATTTCTTTGGATGGAATCGAGATCGCACAAGCGGATTCTGTCATGACCATGGAGGACGATCCGGGCGACGTCATCAAGGCGAAGAAGGATTCCTCGATGGCGGTGGGACTTTCCCTGTTGGCGGAGGGAGCGGGAGATGCTTATGTCTCCGCCGGAAACACCGGCGCACTTGTGATGGGGGCGACTTTTATCGTCAAGCGTATTAAGGGAATTAAGCGCCCGGCGCTCGCCCCGATTCTCCCGCACGAGAACGGCTGCTTTATGTTGATGGATGCCGGCGCAAACCTCGAATGCCGCCCCGAGATGCTTGAACAATTTGCCATGATGGGCTCGGTTTACATGAACAAGATTATGGGAATTCCCAAACCAAAGGTCGGCCTTATCAATGTCGGTTCCGAGGAAACCAAGGGCACCGAGCTTCAGCATCAGGCCTACACCCTGCTCAAATCAAACCCGCAGATCAATTTTGCGGGTAATGTTGAGGCGAGAGAACTGCCGGAAGGCTCCTGCGAGGTCGCCGTTGCAGACGGCTTTACCGGCAACGTCGTACTCAAATTGACAGAAGGACTTGGCATGATGCTCATCGACAACATCAAGGGCCTGTTCCTGAAAGGACTCGGCGGAAAGATTGCGGCACTTTGCGTGATGCCCGGGCTCAAGGAGTTCAAAAAGAAAATGGACTACACCGAGTATGGCGGCGCCCCACTGATGGGAATTGCAAAGCCGGTCATCAAGGCGCATGGCAGTTCGAATGCGAAGGCATTTAAAAACGCGATTCGCCAGGCAAGGGATTTTGTGGACAAACAGGTGATCAGGGAAATCGAATTATCCCTTCAGAGAGGGCAGGCAAAACAGTCATAACATGCTTTTATAGGGCAGACGAATTTTTCGCCTGCCCTTTAGGCCTATCAATACGGGACAGTTTAGTTTAGGAGGTTGGACATGAGGGAGTTTGAAAAGAAGATTGGGTATGAATTTCGAAACAAACATCTGCTTTCGACGGCACTGTGCCACTCATCTTATGCGAATGAGTCGAAAAAAGGGCTGCAGAGCAACGAGAGACTCGAATTCCTGGGGGATTCGGTGCTCTCCATCGTGGTGTCGGAGTATTTGTACAAGCATTTTTCACATATGCCGGAGGGAGAGCTTACTAAGTTTCGCGCTTCGCTCGTGTGTGAAAAATCGTTGCACAAACAGGCACTCGAATTAAACCTCGGCGAGTATTTGATGCTTGGAAAGGGAGAAGAACTGACCGGCGGCCGCCAACGCCCGTCCATTTTGGCGGACGCGGTGGAAGCTGTGATTGCGGCGATTTATCTTGATAGCAACTTGGAGCAAGCAAGAAAGTTTATTCTCGGCATGCTCCATGATGATATGGTGCCTGAAAAATTGGAAGAGGCAAAGGATTACAAGACCATTTTACAGGAAATTATCCAGCAGAATAGAGAGGAAAAGATTACCTACTGCCTGGTGGAGGAAACCGGACCGGACCATGATAAGCGTTTTACCGTAGAGGTGCGCCTGAATTCCAACGTCATCGGTACCGGAACTGGACGAAGCAAAAAGGACGCGGAGCAGGCGGCGGCAAGGGAAGCGCTTGCACTGATGGGAGAATGAAGCACGCGAATCTTTCGATTTTCGTGCCTCATATCGGCTGTCCCTGCCGGTGCAGCTTTTGTAACCAGCACACGATTTCCGGAGCACAGGAGCTGCCGAACGGGGAGTCTGTCAATGAGTTATGCCGCACAGCCGCGCGGGATTTGGGCGAACGGGTGCAGGATACCGAAATTGCCTTTTCCGGCGGGGGCTTTACCGCCGTCGAGCCCGGATACATGTGCGAGCTTTTGCGGGCGGCGCAGGATTGCGTACGAAACTATGGTTTTGCCGGCATCCGGGTTTCGACGAGACCGGACGCAGTGGACCTTGGGATTATCGAGACTCTGCTGTCCTACGGAGTGACAGCGGTCGAACTCGGTGCACAGAGCATGAGTGATGAGGTACTGCGCCTCAATTCCCGCGGGCATACAGCCCGGGATGTGAGGGAAGCAGCGAATCGGATACGAAAAGCAGGAATCTCTCTCGGAATGCAGATGATGACAGGACTGTACGGCAGTACCTTGCAGCTCGAGCAGTATACGGCGAGGGAGCTTATCTCTTTGCAACCGGATACGGTGCGAATTTACCCGACCGTGGTGCTCGAGGGGACACAGCTTGCTTCGCTGTTAAAGAGTGGGAAATACCATGCGCCCGGTGTAGAGGAATCCGCCGTGCTGTGCGCGGAGCTAATGGGGCTTTTCGAGCAGGCGGGTGTGACCGTCATCCGGGTGGGACTGCATGCTTCCAGGAATGTGGAACGGCAGGTGGTCGGCGGGGCGTATCATCCCGCCTTCCGGGAGCTGTGCGAGGCAAGACGATATTTATCCAAGGTTCTTCGGCAGCTGGAAGGCTGCCCGAAGGAGCAAGAATATGAACTATGGGTGCACCCCTCCGGTGTTTCAAAGCTGGCGGGACAGCACCGCTCAAATCTGACAGAGCTTGCCCGGTTGGGGTACCGGGTAAAAATCAGGAAGTCCGAGAAGATTCCTCCGGGAACAGTAAAAGTACAACAAAAGGGGGTGGCGGAGGATGTATCTGAAATCCATGGAGTTACAGGGGTTTAAATCCTTTCCGGATCGGACTAAGCTCCAATTTGACCGCGGAATGATTGCGGTCGTCGGGCCAAATGGCAGCGGGAAGAGCAACATCGGCGACGCCATCCGTTGGGTGCTCGGCGAGCAGTCGAGTAAGACCCTGCGCGGTGCGAAGATGGAGGACGTCATCTTCGGCGGCACGAGAAAACGCAGCCAGAGCGGCTTTGCGCAGGTGCTCATCACTTTTGACAATACCGGACGGGAATTTGACATCGACAGCGACGAGGTCACTATCTCCCGTAAATTCTACCGCAGCGGAGAGAGCGAATACCGCATCAACCAGATGAACGTGCGACTCAAGGATATCCACGAGCTGCTGATGGACACTGGTATCGGCCGGGACGGGTATCCCACCGCGGGGCGGGCCAGGATGGGGGGGATTGTCGCCGCAAAGAGCCCCGACCGCCGAGAGATTTTTGAGGAAGCGGCAGGCATTTCCAAGTACCGCTACCGCAAGGAGGAGGCGCTCAAGCGCCTGGCGCTTGCACAGGAAAATCTGCTGCGCTTAAACGATATCCTCGGGGAAATTGAGGGGAGAATTGAGCCGCTGCGCATCCAGTCCCAAAAGGCAAAGAAATTTGTCGAGCTCGAAGAGCAGAGAAGGCTGCTTCAGATTTCTCTGTGGGTCAACCAATTGAAAGAGCTCAAGGAGCGTATCCAGAAACAAAACGAACAAATTTTAGAGCGCCAGAATGATTATGATGCGAACAGCGCGGCACTTGAGCGCACAGAACAGGATATCGAGCGGGTTTATGCGGATATCCAAAAGCTCTCTGTTTTGGCGGAGGAAGTGCGGAGCCGCAGGACAAACTACCAGCAGCGCATTTCTCAGATTGACTCCGAGCTTGCAGTCAATCAAAATGATATCGCCCACACGCAGGAGATGGGAATCCGCATTGACATGCAGATTGCCCAGCTCACCGAGCAAAAGCAGAACAATGAGCAGTTTCTTGTGCAAAATGCGCAGACGCTCAGCGAAAAAGAAGCGGAACTCGCTTCTACTGAGCGGGAGCTTGCCCTCAGGCACGAAGGGTTAGGTAAAATTCAGGAGGATATTATTTCCCTCCAGCGGAAAATCGATGCAGATACGACCTCGCTTGCTGCCTTACAGCAGGTGCTCGGTGATTACCGGCTCGGCCAGGCGACAAAGGAGGCACAGATAGCTTCCCTATCCTCCACACTCGAGGCGCGCACCAAACGAATTATGGATTTGGAAGAATCCCTTACACAGGCAAAAGAGGAACTTACTACTGAGCAGCAGGCGCACACACAGGGCGCCCGGCAGATAGCCGAGCGCAAGAACATGGCGGACGGTTACCTGCTCAAGAGAAAACACCAGGCGGTAAAGCTCGAGCAGGCGGCAGGCGAAGTCAGAGACCTCGCGGCAAAGATACGCGATAAACAAAACCGTGCGAAGATGTTCGAGGATTTGGAGAAAAGCCTCGACGGCTATCAGCACAGCGTACGCGCGGTAATGGCGCAAGTGCGTCAGGGAAATCTTTCCGGTATCAACGGGCCGGTGTCCCGCCTGATTACCGTGGAAAAAGAGTATACATACGCGGTGGAGACAGCACTCGGTTTTGCCATGCAGAATATCATTGTCGAGGACGAGCAGGCGGCAAAGGCCGCCATCAGCTACCTCAAGCGTTCGAATTCCGGGCGCGCGACATTCCTGCCGCTGACTACGGTGCGCGGCAGGCTGCTCGAAGAGAGAAATTTAACCGCAAACGAGGGGTATATCGGGCTTGCAAGCGAGCTTGTGACCTGTGAGGAGCGCTACCGTCCGGTGATAAACTCCCTGCTCGGGCACACGGCGGTCGTGAACAGTATCGACGATGCGGTGCAGATTGCCGGGAAGTTTTCCCACCGGTTTCGTATCGTGACCCTGGACGGGTCGGTCATCAACACGGGCGGTTCCATGGCGGGAGGCTCACAGAATAAGAATACCTCTTTACTTTCCCGCTCAGCGGAAGTTAAGGAGCTTGAGCGGGAGATTTCCGCGCTGAGCGTTCAGGGAAGAGAACAAAATGCAAAGAAAAACCGGCTGGTGGAGGAAATTGCCGCACTTGACGAGCAGATTACCGCGTTTCAGGATCAAAACGCCTCCCTTGAAATTGAGCAGGCGAAACGGCAGGAACGCCTGCACATGCTTCAAGAAAAAATCAGTACGTCCGAGTCCTCCCTCTCTCTTGCAAAGCTTGAATCCGAGGAATTGTCACGCCAGCTTTCAGAACTTCAGAGCGGACAGACGGACGACACCCAGCTTGTAGGGGATACCCAGGAAAAAATCGATGCGCTGACACAAACGATCTCGTGCGGGCGGAAAGAACTCTCCGGCAGACAGCTTCAGCTCGAGGAAAAAAACACGGCGCTCAATGCATTGCAAGTGCGGCGGGCAGGCCAGCTTAAGGACATCGAGAGCCTGCGCCGGCGTGCGGAGGAAATCCGCCAGGCGGGAGAAAGCTATGACGAGCGGATGCGTGAGTTTGCAGCCGAACGGGAGGGCTTGGAGGAAAAGCGCAAACAGATCCAATTGTCTCAGGCGGCGTTGAGCGAGGAGCGGGAAACCCTGCTCACCCGCATTGATGCAATCGAAGGGGAACGAAAAGAGCTTTCCGAGCAAAACGCAAAATATGAGGCACAGGCGACAGCTCTGCGCGCACAGGAAAAATCTTACCTCAGCTTCCGAGAGAAAATATCCTCCGAGCTGTCCAAGGTGCAGGAGCGGGTCACCTTCGTACAGGGAAAATATGACGAAATCATCGCAAAAATGTTCGATGAATACGAACTGACCCACAGCGAGGCGCAGAATATTGCGCAGCCGGTGGAGAACACTTCTGCTGCACAGACTAAGCTTGCCGATATGCGCAGCCGCATCAAGGCGCTGGGAAACGTCAATGTGGCGGCTATCGAGGAATATAAGGAGCTCAGCGCCCGCTATACCTTCATGAAAGAGCAGGTCCACGATGCACAGACCTCCCGAAAAGAGTTGCTCGATATTGTCAACGACCTGACGGATAACATGAAAACCCTGTTTGTCGAGTGCTTTGAAAAGATAAACCGCCATTTCAGAGAAATTTTCGTGGAGTTATTCGGCGGGGGTAAGGCATATTTCAAGCTCAGCGACCCGGATAATGTGCTGGAGTCGGGCATTGAGATTTTTGTAGAGCCTCCGGGTAAAATTATCCGAAACCTCTCCGCGCTTTCCGGCGGCGAGCAGGCGTTTATTGCCATTGCCATCTATTTTGCGATTTTGAAAGTGAAACCTACGCCGTTTTGCGTGCTCGATGAGATTGAGGCCGCGCTCGACGATGTCAATGTCGGCAAATATGCGGCGTATCTGAAAACGCTCGCGGCGCATATCCAGTTTATCCTCATCACCCATCGGCGAGGGACGATGGAGGAAGCGGACATCCTCTACGGTGTAACCATGCAGGAGGAAGGCGTTTCCAAGCTGCTTAAGATGGATATTGACGAGATTGAAAGCAAGATTCTGACCAAATAGAATGAGAATGAGGTGTACCATGGGATTCTTTTCAAAAATAGCCGAGGGCCTGAAAAAAACCAGAGATTCGATTGCGGGCAAGGTCGACGTGATGCTTGGCTCCTTCACCAAAATCGACGAAGATTTGTTCGAGGAGCTCGAGGAAATCCTGATTTTGTCCGATGTTGGAGTTATGACTGCGCAAACCATCTGTGAAAAGCTCAGGGAGCGTGTCAAAATAAAACGCATGACCGACCCAAAGCTTGTCAAAAATGAGCTGAGGGAGATTGTGGCCGAACTGCTCGAGGGCGAAAATGAAATCGTTATCGACACCACTCCTACCGTGATCTTGGTCGTAGGAGTCAACGGAGTCGGTAAGACGACGACTATCGGCAAGCTCGCACATAATTTTAAAGAGCAGGGCCATTCCGTCCTGCTTGGCGCGGCGGACACTTTCCGTGCGGCGGCGATTGACCAGCTCGATGTGTGGGCGAAACGAGCGGGCGTGGATATGGTTCGCCATGCCGAGGGCGCAGACCCTGCGGCAGTTGTATTTGACACCATTTCCGCGGCTAAGGCACGTGGCATCGAGGTTGTCATCTGTGACACAGCCGGACGGCTTCATAACAAGAAAAACCTGATGGATGAGCTGTCCAAGATGACACGCATTATTTCCAGGGAAGTTCCGGACAGCCATGTGGAGGTCTTGCTTGTACTCGATGCGACAACCGGGCAAAACGGGCTGAATCAGGCGAAATTGTTTCAAGAGGCGACCGGCATCATCACCGGTATAGTACTCACCAAACTAGACGGCACGGCAAAGGGCGGCGTGGTGCTCGCCATTAAGGAAGAACTCGGAATCCCGGTGAAATATATCGGCGTGGGCGAACAGATTGACGATATGCAGCCCTTTGTCCCCTCCGAGTTTGCCGCAGCGCTGTTTGACGGGGAGGAACAGTAAGATGAAACTTGCCATCGCAACCAATAACGCGGGCAAAGTACGGGAGTTTTCCCGTATTCTCGCCCCGCTTGGCATCGAAGCGCATTCCATGAAGGAACTCGGCGTCTCTTTGGAAGTAGAGGAAACCGGAAAGACATTTGAAGAAAACGCCTATTTAAAAGCGAAGGCTTTGTTTGACATTTTGCATACCCCGGTGGTGGCGGATGATTCCGGCATTGAAGTAGATGCCCTGGGAGGGCACCCCGGCGTCTATACTGCACGCTATGCGGGAGAGCATGCCACAGATGATGAAAACATCGATAAACTCCTTGCAGACATGAGGGATATCCCCGAGGGAAAACGCACCGCGCGCTTTGTCTGCGCGCTATGTGTTATTTTGAGCGCACGGGAGCACTTTTTCCTGCGCGGAACCTGCGAAGGGGAGATTGGTTTTGCACGCGCGGGTGAGGGAGGCTTTGGTTACGACCCGGTGTTTTATGTTGGGAAACAGAGTTTTGCCCAGCTCGGCGCTGAGGAAAAGGACGCCATCAGCCACAGAGGACAGGCTCTGTGCCTGCTCGAAGAAAAACTGAAAGCGCGGCTGGAAGAAAAGCTATAATGTATGGAGGATGAAATTTGGTAGTCAAAGAACTCTTGAACCGTGAGGAAAAATCAAAAATCTGCAGAAGAATTCCGCACGCCTTGTCTCAATGGTTTGCCTATGAGGAACCTATCGAAGACTATCAAGACAGGCACAGGATAGGCCGTTTTATGGATCTGTAGAGAACCGGATTCCCGTGGGTTTGCAGAAGTTAAAGTGTTTAACGCCTTCACGGCGGAAGTCAGCGCCATGGGTGGGTTACCACAATACCATACAAAAGGCGCAGGAAATCCTTGCTGCTGCAAGTCGAACAGTTTTACGTGGAAAACGGCATGAAGTTTTTGACTGTAAAAACACTGGATGGTTCGGTGGAATTTGAACCATATGCAAGAACGAGGAAGTTTTATCAGACTATGGGATTTCTACCATTGGAGGTATTCCCAATGATTGGGACAAAGAAAATCCCTGTCTGTTTTAAGCAAAATACCTCGGGACTCAGATAAGGAAAAAGATTAGATAGCAATACTATTTTCAGATTGGAGATAACTTATGCTGACCAGTAAACAGAGGGCACAGCTCAGAGGGCTTGCCAACGGCATTGAAACAATATTTCAGGTGGGAAAAGGCGGAGTGGGCGAGATGCTTATTTCCCAGGTAAACGACGCGCTGGAAGCCCGTGAGCTTATCAAACTGCGCACCCTGGAAACCTCGCCGGTCGGCCCCAGGGAAGCGGCGGAAGAGATTGCTGCTGCAACAGGCGCGGAGGTAGTCGCCGCCATCGGCACCCGTTTTATCCTGTACCGGCCCAAAAAGAAGGATTCCAAAATCAAGCTCGTCAAATAGGATGTGAGGGACTGTGAAAAAGATTGCCATGTTTGGCGGCACGTTTGACCCCATCCATAATGGGCATATCAATCTTGCCGTGCAGACGGCGCGGCTGCTGCATCTTGACAGGGTCCTGTTGATACCCACCAATATCCCTCCCCACAAGCAGATGCATGCGGCCCCCGGGGAGCATCGTCTCGCCATGTGCAGGCTTGCGGCACATGGGCATGAGCGTCTCATTGTATCCGACCGGGAGCTCAAACGTGAGGGGCCGAGCTACACCGTGGATACCCTGCGGGAGCTCAAAACGGAATACCCGGACGGCGAGCTGTTTCTCATCATGGGAAGCGACATGTTCTTTACTCTTCAGCAGTGGCGGGAAAGTGAGAGAATTATGCGCCTTGCAGTGATCTGCACTGCGGCGAGGGAGAGCGGGGAGCGTAAGTGCCTGCTTGAACATGCACAATATCTGAACGATCAGTTTGGCGCGAAGTGTGAAGTGCTTGACATTGATGTGCTGGAGATGTCCTCCACGCAAATCCGCGAAAAGCTCAAGTCTGGAGAGGATTTATCCGATATCCTGCCGGATGGAGTGCTCGAATATATCCGGGAGCATCATCTCTATGGGGAAACGGGAGGAACCGGTATGATGCTGGAAGAGATTACGGAGCGCGTGAAATCCATGCTCAAGCCGAAGCGTTTTGTCCACTCCTGCAATGTCGCACGCCTTGCAAAGGAGCTTGCCGAGAAGAACAGGGCGGATGCAGAAAAAGCCTATCTGGCCGGCATGATTCACGATGTCTGCAAAAACCTGCCGGAGGACGAACAGTTTACAATCGCGCACAATTCTGATATAATTTGGGACAATGCAATGATGGCGTCTCCTCAGCTCTGGCACGCCCCAGCGGGCGCGGAGTTTGCGCGTAGTGCATTCGGGATTACGGATGAGGAAACCTTACGCGCGGTGCGCTATCATACCACCGGAAGGGCGGGTATGGGTTTGCTCGAAAAAATCCTGTTTGTAGCGGATTTGACCTCGGATGACAGGGAGTATCCGGGCGCGAAGGAATTGCAGGAGCTTGCAAGGAAAAGCCTCGACGCGGTAGTCGAGGAAGGGCTTGCCTTCACCATCCGGGATTTATCCGAAAACAGGCGCCCTATCCATCCGGATACCATTGATGCATATAATGAAATTGTGATCAGATAACAAAAGGTTTCAATGCCTTATGTCGATATTTGAGGGAGTGTGATTAATTTCATGACAGCAACCGAGACAGCAAAGGCAGCGGTGAAAGCGCTCGATTCCAAAAAGGGCGAGGAGATCAAAGCAATCCGTGTGCGGGATTTGACGATTCTGGCGGATTACTTTGTCATTGCAAGCGCCAGCAACTCCACACAGGTTAAGACGCTTGCGGACGAAGTGGAATACCAGCTCGAACTCCTTGGAGTCAAACCGGACCATATCGAAGGATATGGCTCCGCTTCCTGGATTGTCCTCGATTACGGGGAAGTGGTCGTCCATGTGTTTTATAAAGAGGCGAGAGAGTTTTACTCGCTCGACCGACTATGGTCGGACGGGGAAGAACTTGATATCCGTCAACTGATAGAACCTTGAGGAGGGTTTGACTTGAAATACAATTTTACGGAAATTGAAAAGAAATGGCAGGGCATCTGGGACAAAAACAAGACCTTTGCGGCCAAAAACGACTACAGCCTGCCGAAGTACTACGCGCTGGTGGAATTCCCTTATCCATCCGGAAACGGCTTGCATGTCGGCCATCCGCGTCCATATACGGCGCTTGACATTGTGGCGAGAAAACGCCGCTTACAGGGCTACAACGTTTTGTTCCCGATGGGATGGGATGCCTTTGGACTGCCTACGGAAAACTTCGCCATTAAAAATAAAATCCATCCGGCGATTGTTACGAAAAACAACATTGCCCGCTTTAAGGGACAACTCAAATCCCTGGGCCTCTCCTTTGACTGGGACCGGGAAGTGAATACCACAGACCCATCATACTACAAATGGACCCAGTGGATTTTCCTCCAGCTTTTTAAAAAAGGCCTTGCCTACAAAAAAGAGATGAGCGTCAACTGGTGCACCTCCTGTAAGGTCGTCCTTGCAAACGAGGAAGTTGTCGGCGGCAAGTGCGAACGCTGCGGCGGCGATGTCATCCACAGGGTCAAAAGCCAGTGGATGCTCAAGATCACCGAATATGCACAGCGCCTGCTCGACGACCTTGACACTGTCGACTATATCGACCGCGTTAAGATTTCGCAGAAAAACTGGATCGGCCGCTCCACCGGCGCGGAAGTCGATTTTGGCACGACTGCCGGCGACCTGCTGACCGTCTACACCACCCGCCCGGATACGCTTTACGGCGCGACCTATATGGTCATCTCCCCGGAACACCCATACATTGAAACGTGGGCGGATAAAATCGGCAATCTGGACGCAATTCACGAGTACCAGGCGCAGGCAGCCAGAAAATCCGACTTTGAGCGCACCGAGATTGTCAAGGACAAGACCGGTGTGCGCATCGAAGGCGTGAACGGCATCAACCCGGTTACGGGTAAGGAGATCCCCATTTTTATCTCCGACTATGTTCTGATGACTTACGGCACCGGCGCCATCATGGCGGTTCCGGCGCACGATACCCGCGACTATGACTTTGCCAAGGCGTTTGACCTGCCCATTATCGAGGTCGTAAAGGGCGGAGACGTCACGAAAGAGGCGTTTACCGACTGCGAAACTGGCGTCATGGTCAACTCGGGCATCCTTGACGGTTTGACTGTGGAGGAGGCAAAGAAAAAAATCACTGCCTTCCTCGAAGAGACCGGCAAGGGTCGTCCGAAGGTCAATTTTAAACTGCGCGACTGGGTTTTCTCCCGCCAGAGATACTGGGGAGAGCCCATCCCGATGGTCTACTGTGAGAAATGCGGCTGGGTTCCCCTGCCGGAGAGTGAGCTCCCACTGAAACTCCCGGAGGTCGAATCCTACGAGCCGACCGATAACGGTGAATCCCCGCTTGCCTCGATGGATTCCTTTGTGAATACCACCTGCCCGCACTGCGGCGGCCCTGCCAAGCGGGAGACGGATACCATGCCCCAGTGGGCGGGCTCCTCCTGGTATTTTATGCGCTACTGCGACCCGCACAACAGCGAGGCGCTCGCCTCCAAAGAAGCGCTCGACTACTGGCTTCCGGTCGACTGGTACAACGGCGGCATGGAGCATACCACTCTGCATTTGCTTTACTCGAGGTTCTGGCACAAGTTCCTCCATGATATCGGCGTCGTCAGCATGCCGGAGCCATATTCCAAGCGGACAAGCCATGGCATGATTCTCGGTGAGGGCGGTGAGAAGATGAGCAAATCCCGCGGCAACGTCATCAACCCGGACGACGTGGTCAGGGAGTACGGCGCGGATACCATGCGCCTGTATGAGATGTTTATCGGCGATTTTGAGAAGGCCGCTCCCTGGAGCGAGTCGAGCATCAAAGGCTGCAAGCGTTTCCTCGACCGTATCTGGGATTTGCAGGACGTCCTGACAGCTCAGGAGAGCTACAGCAAGGAACTTGAAGGCTTGATGCACAAGACCATCAAGAAGGTCACGGAGGATATCGAGAACTTGAAATTCAACACCGCCATCGCGGCGATGATGTCTTTACTCAATGAGATTGCGGCAAAGAAATCCATCACCAGAGGCGAGATGAAAACCCTGCTACTGCTGCTCAACCCCTTTGCCCCGCACATCACGGAGGAAATCTGGCAGGCACAGAACTTCGGCGGCATGTTAAATGAGCAGAAATGGCCTGAATACGATGAATCCAAATGCGTGGAGAACACAGTCGAAATCGCGGTACAGGTCAACGGCAAGCTCAAAGCGCGTGTAACGATTGCGGCGGATGCCACGAAGGATGAGGCAATTGAAGCGGCGAAGACTCAGGATAACGCAAAGGCCGCCATGGAAGGCAAAACGATTGTAAAAGAGATTTATGTTCCGGGTAAAATTGTCAATATCGTCGTCAAGTAAAATAGTCTTTTCGAGTTTTTTCGCACAATGCTTATGGAATCTGCACAACTTTCATTTGGAAACTTTCACGAAAAACATGTGGGGAGCGCTTGACAGAACTTGTTATTCCAGTGTATAATATCATTCGTTACATTTGTTACTAAAACCCCTGCCATGTGGCGGAGGGAGGGAATTGAAGTTGGCTGAAATTCATATCAAAGACAATGAGACACTCGATAGTGCTCTGAGAAGATTCAAAAGACAGTGTGCAAGATCCGGCGTACTCGCTGAGGTCCGCAAAAGAGAGCATTATGAGAAGCCTTCTGTAAAGCGCAAAAAGAAATCAGAGGCAGCACGGAAACGTAAATACAAATAGATTTACGCTGTGTTTGGGACTGCGTGCTCAAATGCCAATCAAAGCGGGGTGTTTCACCCCGCTTTTCTGTTGCCTGTCTTTACAAAGGCATCATCTTTATGTATCCTAAAAGAAGAAAGACCTTTGGAAAGGAGACGCCCATTTGAGCCTGTTACTGCCTGATTACCTGTTTCGCCGGATCTATGAAATCCCTCTTTCCTTTTTCCAGCAGCACGGCATCACCGCACTGGTGCTGGATGTGGACAATACTTTGACGACACACAACAATCCTGTCCCGAGAAGGCGGGTACAACACTGGCTGGAAGAAATGAAAAACGCTGGGATAAAGCTGATGATTGTCTCCAATAATAACTCGGATAGGGTTCGCCCGTTTGCCGAAATGTTAAATTTGGACTTTGTAGCGGATGGTGCGAAACCGCTTCCCAAGGGGATTTTGCAGGCGGCCAAGCGGATGCAGGTTTCTCCGAAACATCTGGCGGTCATCGGCGACCAATTGTTCACCGATATTGCGGGCGCCCATACGGCTGGCGCCACGGCGATCCTTGTGGAGCCGATGGAGGCAGAATCCATGTGGTTTTTTAAGGTCAAGCGCGCATTGGAGCGCCCGCTCCTGCGCGCCTATTACAGAAAGGCGGGAAAATCATGAGAGCAATATTCGGCCCGGCAGGCAATTCCGACAGCTTTAAGGAGATGGGATACAAATCCTTTGCGGATATCCCGCACTATGTCAAGAAGCGGGGCCTCGACTGCTATGAATACCAGTGCGGACGCGGGGTGAAGATTTCTGAGGAATCCGCAAGCCAGCTCGGACAGCTTGCAAGGGAGCAGGGGATTGTCCTGTCCGTGCACTCTCCCTATTATATCTCCCTGTCCGGATTGGAAGAGGATAAACGGCTGAAAAGCATCGAGTACGTACTCCAGACAGCCCGGGCCGCCCATGCGATGGGGGCAAGGCGGATTGTAGTGCATTCAGGTTCATGCGGCAAGCTTACAAGGGAGCAAGCGCTTGCACTCTCCAAGGACACGCTGGCGCGCTGCCAGCAGGCACTGGATGAAAATGGGTTTGAGGAAATCATCCTCTGTCCGGAGACGATGGGCAAGGTCGGCCAGCTCGGGACGCTTGAGGAGGTTATGGAGCTGTGCAAAGTAAGTGAAAGATTTCTCCCCTGTGTGGACTTCGGACACCTCAATGCACGGTCTTTTGGCGCGATCAAAGGAAAGGCGGAGTATGCCGCTATTTTGGATACCATGGAAAATGCGCTTGGAAAAGAACGAGCCAAAGGGTTCCACTCCCACTTTTCCAAAATCGAATACACGGAAAAAGGCGGGGAAAAGGTACATTTGACCTTTGAGGACACACTGTTCGGCCCGGACTATGAGCCGCTGATGGAGCTGCTCGCGCAGAGGGGATATGCTCCGACTGTCATCTGTGAATCCGCCGGTACTCAGGCGGAGGACGCTTTGACCATGAAGCAGTATTACGAGGGCTGTCTGGAAAGGTAAACGAGGAAATATCGATTTGCAGTTTCTTTCTGTCGGGGGAAAACCTACCAATACAGTATTAGCAAGACACAAAAGGAGACAAAACAGCATGGATCAGGCAAGCAAGCTTATGATATCCCTGCCTAAAGATTTGGACGCAGTATGGATCACCTCCCCGCAAAACCGGCTCTATTTTACCGGGTTTTCCTCCTCTGACGGGATCCTGCTTTTGACACGCAACACTTTTTATTTTTTGGTGGATTTCCGCTATCTCGAAGCGGCCAAGAGAATTATCCGGGATATGAAGATTGTCAAGCTCACGGAGGAGCATGCACAGCTGTCGGAGATATTCCGTCAGATGAACCTCAGGCATGTTGCAGTGGAAGCGGATCAAATGACCATATCCGTCCTCAATCGTCTACAGGAAAAATACCCGCGGACAGAGTTTGTCGCAGACGGCAGAGTGGATGAACAAATTAACAGGCTTCGGATGTGTAAGACTCCCTATGAGCTCGATTGTATTCGAACAGCTCAGAAAATCACGGATGCCGCGTTTGCGAACCTGCTTGATTACATCCACATCGGCCGCACGGAGCGTGAAATTGCGGCAAGGCTCGAATATGAGTTGAAGCTGCTTGGCAGCGATGGTCTTGCCTTTTCCACCATCTGCGTGTCAGGAGCCAATTCCTCTTTGCCGCACGGCGTGCCCGGAGGTAGAACGCTACAGGAAGGGGATTTCCTGACACTGGACTTCGGGGCGCGCTTTAAGGGCTACTGCGCCGAAATGACCCGCACGGTGGCCATTGGGGAGATCAGCGAGGAGCAGCGCCGGGTATACGACACCGTGCTCCATGCACAGCTTGCGGCGCTTAAAGCGATTCGTCCCGGCGTCGAATGCCGGAAGATCGACGCAGTGGCGCGCGATATCATCGCTGCGGCAGGATATGCCGAGAATTTCGGGCATGGGCTGGGGCACAGCCTGGGTGTGGAGATCCAAGAGGATCCACGCTATAACCAGACTTGTGAGACGCTGACCGAACCCGGCATGGTTATTACTGTAGAGCCTGGTATTTACCTGGAAAACTGTTTTGGCGTGCGGATTGAGGATATGGCTCTCATTACACGGGAAGGGTATGAGAACCTGACGCATTCTCCCAAAGAACTGATTACCCTGCGGTAATTTGGGTATTCAGGACAGAACATAACCGTCCTATTCAATAAAATCAGAGGATAAGGGAATAAAATCCTGTAAAACCACTTGCAAATCGGATGTATTTACGGTAAACTAATAACGATATAATTGTGTTTTTAGACGTAAAAATGAAAAGAATTGTTGGAGGTATCTTTTATGATTTCTGCAGGCGATTTTAGAAATGGCTTGACTTTTGATATGGATGGAAATGTATTCCAAATCGTGGAATTCCAGCATGTAAAACCGGGGAAGGGCGCAGCGTTTGTCCGCACGAAAATCAAAAACGTCATTACCGGTGCGGTAGTGGAAAAGACTTTCAACCCAACGGAAAAATTCCCGACCGCTTACATTGAAAGAAAAGAAATGCAGTATCTCTATAATGATGGCGACCTGTATTATTTTATGGACAATGAATCGTATGAGACTGTGCCCATCAACAAGGATCAGCTTTCGGATAATTTCAAATTTGTGACGGAAAATACTAATGTCAAAATCCTCTCCTATAAGGGAAAGGTATTTGGCATTGAGCCGCCGTTTTTCATGGAGCTCAAAGTAACGGAAACCGACCCGGGCTTCAAGGGTGATACTGCAACCAATGCCACCAAGCCGGCTATCCTGGAAACCGGAGCGGAAATCAAAGTCCCCCTGTTTATCGAGGAAGGCGACATGATCCGTGTCGACACCCGTACCGGGGAATATATGGAACGCGCATAACCGAATCTCGATTCGTTCTTATGTTGAATATATCTCAAAGGAGGAAAACTAATGTTAGTAACTGAGAAAGTTGCATACCTCAAAGGTCTTGCAGAGGGCCTGGGAATCGATGCCGCTACCAAAGAGGGCAAAGTGCTGAATGCCATCATTGATGTACTTGACGATTTGGCAATGTCTGTGGTTGACCTGGAAGACGGTATGTCTGAGGTTTGTGATCAGATAGACGCTGTGGATGAAGACCTTGGCAACCTCGAAGAGGATTTCTATGGAGAAGAGGATGAATGCGGCTGTGAGGACGAGGATGACGATGAGGATTACTATGAAGTCATCTGCCCAAAATGCGGCGACTCGATCTACCTCGATGAGGAGATGATTGCGGAGGGTTCGATTGACTGCCCGAACTGTGGCGAAAACCTGGAATTCGACCTCGATGCAATGGAAGAGGAAGAAGGGAATGGCTGCAACTGTGGCCACTGTGAGGAATAATTAAGAATTTCTACTCAGGCCGGTATGTCATTCATACCGGCCTTTTCCTATGAAAAATATGAAAAACTGGTTGCGGTCTTTTTTTGAGCGTGATAAAATAGTAACGATTTCAAATGTGATTGGGAGCAAAGCTATGAAGTGCATTTCCTATAAATTGTCTGCTCTATTGATAGCCCTTTCTATGATGCTTTGTCTGACCGGCTGTGGGAAAAAGGTGGTTTATACCAGGGGCAGCTGGCAAGACAATGTCTACACAAACACCTCTCTTGGGTTTACACTGACCATGCCAGATGGCTGGACGGCAAAATCCAATGAGGAACTGATGGCCTCTGTGGACAGCGGTTATTCTGCATTGACTGATGAACAGAAGAAAAACTATGATTCCTCAAAAAATAAAACAGTCTATGATTTTATCATTTCCAATGCTGTACAAAATTCTACCCTACAGTTAACTGTGGAAAACCTTTCCTTAACGGTAGGGGCCAGCGGAATGAAAGCAGAGGAGTATGCGAAGTCTCTCAAAGAACAGCTTGAGCAGATTACGAGCATGACCTATCAGGTAGGGGATACTTACACTGCTACTCTGCATGGGCAGGAATATTTTGTTCTGCCGACAATGGTCGAGGAGCCTACTGTGGAGGGAGAGCATTTTTGCCAGGATTATTATATCCGCAAAGAGGGAAAACTCATGACTACTTTTATCGCAACCTATTTAGAAAGCAACCGGGAAGATTTTAAAGCTTTTTTGGAGGAAAACCTGAAAGCAGCCGAGTAAACTACGATTGGTAAAACAGCGCTGCAAGGCGGCGCCTGTTCCAATGTCCGTTTTGAAAAGGGAGCGGACAGAAATTATAAATGTATGGAGGATGAAACAATGAAGTATGCAAAGAAACTTGCCGTGTTTACACTGACGGCAGTTATGACGATGGCCTTCCTCACTGGATGCGGCACAGACGGAGGGAGCGGTTCTTCTGCGGCCAGCGGCGCCAGTGCAGCCAGCTCCGACAGTTCGTCTGTTTCGAGTAATGTTGTCTATACCCGCGGCTCCTGGGAGGGGAACACCTATACCAATTCTTCTCTCGGCTTTGTCTTTACCATGCCCGACGGTTGGACGGCACAGACGGATGACGAACTGATGGCGACTATGGACTCCGGATACTCCGCTCTGACAGAAGAACAGAAAAAGAATTATGACTATTCCCAGGGTAATACGGTATATGATTTTGCGGTATCCAATGCGGATAAAACGAATTCCCTTGGGCTGATTGTGGAAAACCTCGCGCTGACTGCGGGCGCGTCCGGCATGACGGAACAGAATTATGCCGATGTGTTGGCAAATCAGCTTTCACAAATAGATGATATGGGTTATGAGGCAGGGGACACCTACACCATGAATTTGCATGGACAGGAATACCTTGTTTTACCGATGAAGGCGACGAAGATTGTTTTTCCGGATGGAACCTGTTTCTGTCAGGATTATATCCTGCGTAAACAGGATAAGCTGATGACCACGTTTATTGGAACCTATATCGAAGGGGAAGAAGAGCAGTTCCAGACTTTCCTGAACGACAACCTCAAGGCACTCTAAGAACTACAAATGCCCTCCGGAGAGTCTCTTCGGAGGGCATGTTGCGTTTTCGGGCAATCTCCTTTATTTCGAGGGCTTCAGGTAAAGCAGGTAGCTCCCTGGTTTTTGAGTGGCTCGAGCCAAAGATTATTACCCGATAGATGTTTTATCTGTTTTCCCGGGACAGCGGCCGCAGGAGGTGCAGCCGTTGCATCCAGAGCACCCGTTTCGGCGACGGGAACGGCGCATCGACCAGAGGATACCTGCGGTCAGGGACAACAACAGGAACAGGACAATTCCATCTGTAAGATTCACAATAGCTTTCCTCCTTATACTCCAACAAAGAGTCTGCCGATCTGGAAGATCATCAGCGCCGCAAGATATGCGGCAGAGGTCTGATACAACGCAGTTGCAAGCGCACTGCGCATGGAACCAAGCTCTCTTCTGGAAGCGGCAAATGCGGCGACACAAGGCATATATAGTACCGTAAAGACCAGGAAGGAAAATGCAGTCAGCGGAGTAAATACCGTGTGGAGCATGGTGGTCAGTTCCGCATTTGTCGCAGCTCCCGTCAGAACGGTAAAGGTACTGACAACCGTTTCTTTCGCCGTGATTCCGGTGAGCAGTGCGGTGGAAGCCCGCCAATCCGCAAATCCGAGCGGGACAAAAATCGGGGCAATCAATTTGCCAATAGAGGCGAGCATACTCGTCGTGTTGTCAGCAACCAGATTGAAAGACCAGTCGAAACTTTGCAGGAACCAGATGACCATGGATGCAAGGAAGATGATTGTAAATGCCTTGCGGATAAAATCCTTAGCCTTTTCCCACATGTGGAGCACAACGCTTTTGGCGGAGGGAATCCGATAAGCGGGCAGCTCCATAACAAAGGGGATAGGGTTGCCGCGAAATACCGTGTTTTTGAGCAGCAGCCCCGAGAGAATGGCAACGATAATGCCGATAATGTAGACGCTGATCATTACAATGCCAGCATGGTTTGGGAAAAACGCCATGGTGAACATGCCGTAAATCGGGAGTTTTGCGCTGCATGACATAAACGGGGTCAACACGATGGTCATCTTGCGGTCTCGCTCACTGGAAAGGGTTCTGGTTGACATAATAGCAGGTACACTGCATCCAAAACCGATGAGCATCGGCACGAAGGAACGTCCGGAAAGCCCAATTTTCCGCAGCAGTTTGTCCATGACAAAGGCAACACGCGCCATATAGCCGCTGTCCTCCAACAGGGAGAGGAAGAAAAAGAGGAGTACAATGACCGGCAGGAAGGAGAGCACGCTTCCCACACCTGCACAGATACCGTCAATGATAAGCGAGTGCATCCACTCGCTGACGCCGGCTGTGATGAGCAGGGAGGAGAGCCCATCGACTGCGAGATTGACTCCGGATTCAAACAAATCACTCAAAAAGCTTCCGACAACACCGAAGGTCAGCCAGAACACCAGCAGCATAATGGCGAAAAAGATCGGGATGCCAAAGTATTTGTGAGTGAGAATCCGGTCGATCTTTTCGCTGCGCACCTGTTCATGAGTCTCATGACGTTTGACCACACACTGGGCGCAGAGTTTTTCAATGAAATTGTAGCGCATATCCGCCAGAGCCGCCTCCCGATCGGTTTGAAGCGCATGTTCCATATCGTCGATGATGTGGCCCAGGATATCCTTCTGGTTTGCGGTAACATGCAGCGCCTCCATTGTCGGCTCGTCTCCCTCGACAAGCTTGGTGGCCGCAAACCGTTGGGGATAGCCATATTCACTGGCCTGTTCCTCGATAACATGTGCAATGGAGTGAATCGCTTTGTGGACTTCCCCGGTGCAAAAATCCATTTTACGTGGCGGTTCAGCACGTCTGGCAATGCGCAGTGCGATTTGAGTCAGTTCATCAATTCCCTCATTTTTACTCGCGGATATGGGAATGACCGGAATCCCCAGCAGCTCAGAGAGTTTTCCGACATCAATGGAGTTTCCGCTTGCACGCACCTCATCCATCATGTTAAGCGCAATGACCATGGGGATGGACAGCTCCATCAGCTGAAGGCTCAGATAGAGGTTACGCTCGAGGTTCGTTGCGTCCACGATATTAATGATGGCATCCGGGCGGTCCTTGATAAGAAAATCCCTTGTGACAATTTCTTCCGAGGTGTAAGGGGAGAGGGAATAAATACCCGGCAGGTCGACAACGACCGCTTCTCGATGCCCCTTGATCGTGCCATCCTTGCGTTCCACAGTGACGCCGGGAAAGTTTCCCACATGCTGATTGCTACCGGTCAACGCATTAAACAGGGTGGTTTTGCCACAGTTTTGGTTGCCGGCAAGGGCAAACAACAGGTTTTTATGAACCGGTTCGTTTTCACGATGTCTGTGGCGCCTGCCGTCCCCATGGGTGTGATGGTGTGCTTCCTGTGCGCGCCGGAGGGATTCCTCGCGGATTTTTGTCGTCTCGCTCATTGGGAACCCTCCTTTGTCACCGAGATTTTTGCAGCCTCCTCTTTGCGGATTGTCAATACATATCCGCGCAGCATCAGTTCAATCGGATCCCCCATCGGTGCAACCTTTCGCACACTGACCTTAGTCTTTGGCGTTAGTCCCATGTCCAATAGGCGCCGCCTGAGAAGCCCTTCTCCCGCGACCTGTGTAATAATACCGGATTGCCCCGGCTTAACCTGGTCGAGTGTCATGATTTTCCCCTCCCCATTTGATGTTAGTCTAAGCTAACACGAATCTAAAAAAGAATGCAGGTAATCAATTACCTACAGCTTATATTTTACTCGGACAAGAGATATTTGTCAACGCATTCCTTTGTGCCAGGGTATCTTTTGTGATATAATACAAATACTTGTAGGAGTAAAAGAATATTCCTGTCACATCAGGACACGGAGCAATGATATTTTTTATAGGATAGCACATAAAAGGACAGCCGCTATGGAAGTCCCATTCGACAGTAAAAACTGTGCGTGGGAGTTCCTCAGGCAAAAGGAGTGTTTAACCATGGAAAAAAGGGAAATCTACCTTGCGGGAGGATGCTTTTGGGGAACTGAAAAGTATCTGGATCATGTAAAAGGTGTGCTTGAAACCGAGGTCGGCTATGCAAACGGCACTACAGCATATCCCACGTATGAGGAGGTCTGCCATCATGGCACCGGCCATGCGGAGACGGTGCATGTCACTTACGACCCGGCTAGACTCTCCCTTGCCGAGCTGCTAGAGCTGTACTATGAGGTCATCAACCCGATTTCTGTCAACCGGCAGGGCGGGGATGTTGGAAGTCAGTACCGTACCGGCATCTATTATGTGCGTAAGGAGGATTTGCCGGTCATCGAGGAATCCCTGCGTCGCCTGCAGCAGCGCTACGACAAACCGGTGGTCGTGGAAGCAAAGCCGCTCGACAATTTTTACCGGGCCGAGGAATACCATCAGAAATACCTGGACAAAAACCCGGGCGGATACTGCCACATTGGTCTTGATAAAATTGAACAGGTCAAATACGTTCAGCCAAAAGGCGAACAGGAAAGCTGGTAATGAAATGGGGAGTTTTTGTTCCCTTTTCTGTTCCGTTGCTTCTTTCTTTAAATACAGACAGGACTCCCAATTAAATATACTAATCAACAGAACAAGAATCAGGAGTGGATTACCATGGGACAGAAAAAGATTTACAGCGGCGGAACAATCGTAACAATGGAGGGGAATAAAACGGCTGATGCGGTTTTGGTGGAGGATGGAATCATCCGTGAAGTGGGAACGCTGGAACAAGTGCAGTTTTTCTCAGGGACATCGGCCGAAGCTGTCAACTTACAGGGAAAAACGATGCTCCCTGCATTTTTGGACCCACACAGCCATATCACTGCACTCGCTTCCACGCTCTCCCTTGCCTCCCTGGACGGGGCAGGCAGCTTTCAAGAAATCGCTGAGAGGCTGAAAACTTACGTTTACAAAAATAAGTTAAAACCTGGTGAATGGGTCTTGGGATTTGGATACGACCAAAACTCCCTGTATGAGCACCGGCACCCGACAAAAGAGCTACTGGATCGGGTTTTGCCCGGCTATCCGGTCATGATCTCACACAAATCGGGCCACATGGGAGTGCTGAGCAGCAAGGCGCTCGAACAGCTTTCGATTACTGCACGGACAAAGGACCCCGATGGCGGAAAAATCGGCCGTATGCAAGGCAGTCTGGAACCCAACGGATATCTGGAGGAAACTGCGTATACCACGCTCAAACCCCATCAGCCCTCCCGGGAACAGAGAATAAAACAGATGGAAGCGGCCCAGCAGCTCTATTTTTCCTATGGTATCACCACAGTTCAGGATGGGCTGACCGGGATGTCGGAGTGGAAGCTGCTCAAAGAGATGGCCGACCTTGGTAAGCTCAAAGCGGACATTGTGTGCTATGCGGATTACAAGCAGACGCCAAATCTGATTCCTGAGCATCCCGAGTTTTTCCGTGAGTATCGAAACCGGCTGAAACTGGGAGGATACAAGATTTTTCTGGACGGCTCCCCACAGGGGCGTACTGCCTGGATGACACAGCCCTATGAGGGGGAAGAAGACTACCGGGGATATCCCATTTACTCAGATGCACAGGTACGGGAATTTGTAGAGGGGGCAATACGGGAAAATATACAGCTTTTGGCCCACTGCAACGGAGATGCCGCGTGTGAACAGCTGCTTTGCGCCTTTGAGCAGACAGCAGGAGCCGGAGACAGTAAAACCCGTCCTGTGATGATTCATGCGCAATTCCTGCGTGCGAACCAACTGCCGAGGATGAGAAAGCTTGGGATGATCGCTTCCTTTTTTGTGGCTCATACCTATTACTGGGGCGATACACACCTGAAAAACTTTGGGGAGCGGGGAAGACGTATCAGTCCCGCAAAGAGCGCCGGCCGGGAGGGGGTTACCTACACCTTCCATCAGGATTCTCCCGTTCTTGCACCGGATATGCTGGCAACCCTCTGGTGCGCCTGCAATCGCATTACTGCAAACGGGGTGCTTCTTGATCGGGAGGAGTGCCTCACCCCCATGGAGGCACTCAGAGGCGTCACGGTCAATGCAGCCTATCAGTATTTTGAGGAGGATAAAAAGGGGAGTATTGCTCCCGGAAAGTTTGCGGATTTCGTCCTGCTTGATAAAAACCCTCTCACCGTCCCAAAAGAGGAGTTGAGGGATATCCGGGTTCTTGAAACCATAAAAAAGGGTGAAACCGTCTTTCGCAGGGAATCCTAAAGCAAGATTAAGTTTCCTTCCTCTTAAATTCCAATTACGGAAACATCTTGAACGGGAGCGGATTCAACAAGAACTTCGAAGGTTTTTCCTATACAGTAAATAGCACCGCATACAGGAAGTACGGTGCTGTTGTTTATTTTTTCTTTTTCTCCTGTTCGCTGCCGGGCGGAGAGCTAATTGTTGCCAGAGTACGGCATTCCCTGCGGGTTTCAATTTTACTCGCCGCAATGCCGCGCCTTTTCATGCGGGAAGCGGCTACTTCACTGAGCAGAGTATAAAGGAATGGATGTAATTGGGACATTGATGAGCATGCCTAGGATTCCCATCGATGCGCCGCCCACAGTGACAGCAAGCAGCACCCAAAGAGAGGGGAGGCCGACGGAAGTACCGACTACCTTGGGATAGATGAGATTTCCCTCAATCTGCTGGAGTACGAGGATGAAAACGATAAACCACAGCGCTTTGATAGGGTCTGCAACCAAAATCAGGAAAGCACCGAACCCGATAGGTTATGTGCATAGAAAAGAAACTTACAGCTTGATCTACCCTATAAACTACGGATTTATTCCCGGTGTGCTCGGCGGTGACGGCGAGGAGCTGGATGTTTATCTTTTGGGTGTTGATACGCCGCAGAAAGAATACACAGGCAAGATCATTGGAATTGTTCACCGCCAAAACGATGTGGAAGATAAGCTTGTTATGGCTCCGGAAGGCGTAATTTTTACGCAGAACGAAATTGCCAAGCAGGTGCATTTTCAGGAGTAGTATTATAAAACAGAGGTAGAAGCGCAATCCTGCGGTACAGTCGTTTTCAAAAGAGAAAATGGCGATATAAAAATTCTTTGCCTCTTCCAACGACGGTCGCAAACCTACAGCGTGCCAAACGGATATATGGAAGCTTTTGAAACCGAGGAACAGACCGCCAAACGGGAGATCAAAGAAGAAATCGGCCTATCTGTGGATTTTGTCCCGAATTTTAAGGAAATAATTCATATGACATTCCGGATGGTAAGCGAAAAACAGTTGTATTATTCCTCGTGGAATGTGCAGAGCAACTAAAGATAGATAGCTACGAAATCAGTAATTATTCGTGGCTTTCGGCGCAGGAGGCAAAAGCTACTTTACCGGAGTGGTATCGTCCGGTGATTGAAAAATTAGAGCAAATGATGTGAAAGGACTGCTAATGACTGAATTCATTTCAAAAGAACCTATAAACAAGGGCTGGTCCAGCGATAAGAAATACTGTGTTACCGATGAGAACGGTACACGGTATCTTCTGCGTGTCTCTGACATCTCTCAGTATAATGCGAAACAGACCGAATTCAATATGATGAAGCAGGTGGCATCCTTTGATGTTCCTATGTGTCAACCAATCGAGTTCGGCACCTGTGAAGAAGGCGTCTATTCCATCCAAAGCTGGATCGATGGTGTCGATGCCGAGGAGATCATGCCTACCCTGTCTGATACCGAACAGTATGTGTACGGTCTGGAGGCCGGCCGCATCCTGCAGAAGATCCATTCCATACCGGCTCCGGATACCCGGGAGGATTGGGAAACCTGGTTTAATCGAAAGATGGACTATAAAATCAACAAGTACAAGGAATGTCCCATCCACTATGAAAACGGGCAGGCATTCATCGACTACATAAACGAAAACCGCCATTTGCTGAAAGGCAGGCCGCAGGTATACCAGCATGGTGACTACCATATCGGCAATATGATGATCGACCGAAGCGGAAAGCTGTATATCATTGATTTCAACCGCAACGATTACGGCGATCCCTGGGAGGAATTCAACCGGATCGTGTGGGGTGCGCAGAAGTCACCTTTGTTCGCTTCCGGGATGGTGAACGGCTATTTTGACGGCGAGGTTCCGCTGGAGTTCTGGAAGCTGTTGGCCCTTTACATTTCCAGCAACACGCTGTCCTCCGTACCCTGGGCAATCCCTTTCGGCCAGGAGAAAGTGAATACTATGCTGAACCAGGCTAAGGAAGTGATGTCCTGGTACGATAATATGCGCAATCCCATACCGACTTGGTATTTCAAGGGTTATTACCTGCAGTACATTGACGGGATACCTTTCAAGCTGAAGAGCGCCTTTGATTTCAGTTTTCTGAGTGAGTATGGTACGGTGTTCAAAGTCTATGATGACCAGGATTCCGGAAACATCTGCTTCGGAACCGAAAAAGGCGGTCAGCGTTATTTCATCAAGTTTGCCGGTGCTTCTACCGAACAGTACAATGGCAATCCTGCTGATGCTATCGACAGACTGAAAGCGACCTTGCCTGTATACAGCGAACTGCAGCATGAGAATTTGATTGAACTGGTTGAGGCCAAGGATATCGGCGGCGGATTTGCCATGGTATTCAAGTGGGTGGACGGAGATTGTATGGGAAGAATGTACCCTGCAGCACACCGTCGGTTTATGCAGCTACCCATCGATGCCAGACTGACTGTGTTCCGTAACATACTGAGTTTCCTTGAATACATTGCTTCTCAAAGCTATGTGGCAATCGACTTCTATGACGGCAGCATTATGTATGACTTCGTGAACGGCAAGACGACGATCTGCGACATCGACTTGTTCCGCAAGCAACCTTGCACCAACGATATGGGTCGTATGTGGGGTAGCTCTCGCTTCCAGGCTCCGGAGGAATTTCAACTTGGTGCAGTCATTGATGAAATCACGAATGTCTATACTGTCGGCGCCACAGCCTTTGCCCTCTTTGGTGGGTATAACCGCACAAGGGACAAATGGCAGCTCAGCGATAAGCTCTTTGAAGTTGCTACCAAAGCTGTAAGCGATAACAGATCGCAGAGACAGCAGTCGATAAGACAGCTTAGAGAAGAATGGGAGGCTGCGCTGTAATGGAAGCTATTGCATATTGCGGACTCGCGTGTTGCCTGTGTTCGCACAGTGAAAATTGTGCTGGTTGAGCCCTTCCCGAAAAAATGGACACAAGAAAGCCCTGAAAAACGGAATGAAACACAGTCGTTCTCGGTTTTGCGGCAATTAGGCGACAAGATGGTTTAAAAGAGCGCGTTCAAAGAGTGCTGGAGGCATCCAGCCGAGGGCGGAATGAGGGCGCACAGTATTGTAAAACGCCTCAATGTAGGCAAAAATGGCGTCCTGAGCCTCGAGTCTTGTAGTAAACCGACGGTGATGCACCAGTTCGCACTTGAGGCAGCTGAAGAAATTTTCAGCAACAGCGTTGTCGAAAGGGTCGCCTTTGCGTGACATGCTCTGGCGGATGCCAAGCGTTGGCGATAGGCAGAGGTAGCGTATTGGGCGCCTCGGTCGCTGTGGAAGATGAGTCCCGCTTTGGGGCGCTGGCGCTTCACGGACATCTCCAGCACAGCCAGGGTCAGGCTTGTATCAATACGTGCGGAGAAGGCATAACCAACAACCTTTTTGAGACAGAGATCTTTCACAACGGCAAGATACAGCCAGCCCTCGTCCGTGGGCACATAGGTGATGTCGCCCACCCACGCCTCATTGGGCTTTGAAAATTTGAAGTTTCTCTCTAATAGGTTCGATGCAATGGGATGCATGTGGTTGGAATTGGTGGTGGCTTTGTAGGCATTCTTGCGGATAGCTCCGGAAAGTAATATAAATTTTAATGATTTAGACTTGAGAACTATACAAGGAGAAAAAATTAAAAAAGTAGAAATCTCATTATATGAAAGTTTTTCAAAGTCTGTTTTATTATAAGGAGGATTTTATTATGCGACAAGAAATTAAAGAAAATATTATCAATTATTTTAATAGCATAGAGAATGAATTGTTGCCACAGAAATATAAAAAAAGTAGTAGTGTTATTCTTAGTGGTTCTGCTGGATGGGGGATTAAAGAGGGGGAGGATAGCCGTGCTGATTGGGATATACATGTTATTATGCCTGATGATGTATATTGCGAGTTTGTTACAGAAAAAGGCGAAAATTATATCATTGATGATCAACGACACTCTCCTGTTGTATTTATTCAATTTCATAATATAAAATGGCTCATAGATAGATTGAGTGGAAAGGTTGCTAATAGTTGGCCGTTGTATTTGTGGATATATACAAATTGTCTAATTGTTAATGATCCCAATAGTATATCATCAATCGTATTTAATTATAAAAAAAGTTTATAGCGGAAATAGATGAATTGATTAAGCAGTATTGAGCCCTTCCCGAAAAAATAGACAGAAAAAAGCGCAGAAAAACGGAATGAATCG
>ERZ781272.332-NODE-332-length-40172-cov-4.180846_pt1 | contig 40172 bp, 27 predicted proteins | sample MGYA00375850_ERZ781272 | MGnify/ENA primary metagenome ERZ781272 (study PRJEB29790, sample SAMN06051246) | human gut metagenome | host: Homo sapiens | place: USA: Cincinnati, Ohio | collected 2013-06-21 | study: EMG produced TPA metagenomics assembly of the Gut...
GCTTTTATTGATCAATTAATAACTAATATTGAGATAGCTAATAAAAGCTTAGCGAATACAAAGCTACAATATCAATTGGGATTGATGACTATTAATGACTATAATACAGCTGTAACAGGGTATAGGCAGTTAGATATTAGTTTGAGACAGACATTAAATCAATATTATCAATTAAAAACAACATTTGAAAAACCTTGGTCAGTAAGCAGTTCAGATTCTGAGCAACAAAAAGATAATCAATAAATTCATAATAGCATCCTAAATTATTTAGGGCGCTATTTTTTCATGCTGATTTTTTGAACTTACAGTTTTTATATAAATAGATACACTTAAACAATCTTAATTAAAAGACTTAAAAATAAGTTTATGCAAATTTTATTTAACTCAAATAAATGATTTTTAGTTCGATTTTGAAAGATATTCTTAAAGGTTTTAAATTGATTTTTGTAATGGATTTTTTCTTTTTACGTACCAATGAACAAATTCTATTCCTTCTGATTAACGGTATAGTCTTTATGTAAAATGCTTTTTTTACATAAAAGAATTTTATAATAAATCTCAAACCCTGTGGAGTTTGAGATTTATTTTTTGGATTTAAGACAGCTTTAAGAAAATAGAAGTTAATTTTTCAATGCAATATTGTGCTTCTTCAAGATCATCATCAGGAAGAATTGATACTTTATTTAACAAGACTGATTTCGCATAATTTTTAAAATGATTGAATATATTAAATGCTAATTCAGTTAGTTCAATACGTAGAATTCTTCTATCTTTTTCATCAGTATATCTTTTAACAAGTCTATAAGATATAAGTTTATCTATAATTGGTGTCATATTTGATTTAGAAATATTTAGAGTAGAAGCAATTTGAGACATTGGAGCTGAATTTATTTCATAAAGATAAATAATAACTTTTATATGTGAAGGTGGCAGCATAGGGCACTTTTCTATATATTCTTGAAATTGTTTTGGTGGCGCAGGAAAGTTTTTAGAAATTCATCACCATTCGTAACATTATTTCTAGATATTATTAAAAAATCAAATAAAGAATCTGCTAATGTTTTTAATACAATTTCATCCATAGTATATATCAAGGCTCCTATAACATACTTTAAATTTTAAAAATTCATTAATATTATTATAGACTATGAATAATTTATTAACAAGGACAAAAGTTATTGACTTAGAATAGTTATAAAATTATAATCAATTACATAATATACTTAAAAGAAGTATAGTATACAATATAAAAAATATATATATTCTGTTTAAGCTGATATTAAAGAAAAAGGTAAGAAGTGTAAACAATTGTATAACATAGTAAAAGTTATTAATTGGGTAGATTGGGGAGGAAAGTATGAAAAAATATTTGGCGTTATTTTTAGTAAGTATTACTGCATTTAGTTTGGTTGGATGTGGAAGTAAAGAAGTTCAACAAGAAGATAAGTCAGTAGCTGTATCAGTAAAAGCAGCTAAAAATGGAGAAATAAAAAATACAAATACTTTTATAGGAACGACAAAGATTAAAGATGAAACGGCTGTTTCAGTAGAAATAGGTGGAACCGTAGAATCGATAAAAGTTGAAGTTGGACAACAAGTACATAAAGGGGATGTTTTATTAACGATAAAAGGTGATGATGTAAGGGATGGAGTCAATACGGCTCGTGCAGCTGTTGAGTCAGCTAAGGCTAGTAGTGATAGTAACATAGAGCAAACCAAAATACAAATGGAATCAAGTTTAAAATCAGCACAACTAGCATATGATGAAGCAAAAAGAAATTATGATATACAGACTGAGCTTTATGAAGCAGATGTAATAAGCGAAGATACCTATAAACAAGCTGAAAAGGGATATAATCAGGCTAAAGATGCATTAGATAGTGCAATAAAGAGTTATGATGAATTACTTCCAAAAGTTGTAGAAGCAGGCCAAAAAGGAGTTGAACAAGCCCAAGCTAGTTATGATTCTGCAGCAAGAAATATAGATAAACTTACATTAACTGCACCAGTTGATGGAATTATAACTGCTAAAAATTGTAATGAAAATGAACTTATAAGTCAACAAGGAGCTGCATTTGTTATATCTAATCCTAATATATTACAGGTTGATTTAAAAATAACAGCTAATGACTTGGATAAATTTGCTGTTGGAAAAGAAGTTAAAGTTATAATTGGAGATGATGAAACTACTGGTACAGTTAAAACAGTTCCTACTACTGTTGATAATTCATCATCATTATATAATGTAGAGATACTTGTAGATAATGGAGAAGGCAAATTTAAAGCAGGAGTATCAGCTGAAGTTGAAGTTAGCATCGAAGAAGAATCAGGAGTAATTACAATTCCTAGAAAAGCAATTATCGAAGAAGATGATAAAAAATATGTATACATAGTTACAAAAGAAAATAAAGCAAGTAAAGTAGAAGTCCAAACAGGAATTGAAACAGCAGAAGAAATTGAAATTACAAGTGGAGTAAGTGATAGAGATACAATAGTAATTGGAGGAACATCACTTATTGATGATGGCAGCAAGTTATTCCCAGTAGTAAAGGAGGATTAACAGCATGAGTGTAACAAGAACTTCAGTAAAGCGTCCTCTTACTATAATAATGGTATTTTTAGTCGTTATGATGTTTGGTGGAATAGGATATATGAAAATGCCAGCTAACTTAATGCCAGATATAGAGATACCAGTAGTTCTGGTTATGACTACGTGGCCAGGTGCAGGACCAGAAGATATTGATGATCAAATATCAGAGCCAATTGAAAAGAGTCTTTCAGGTATATCTAAAGTAAAAACAACAGTATCACAGTCAAGTGAAGGTGTATCAATGGTTGTGGCACAGTTTGATTATGGAACTGATGTAGATGAGAAACTTAATGATGTAAGAACTAAAATAGATGGAGTCAAAATGACTTTGCCGGATGATGTAGAATCACCAAGTATATTAAAAATGGACATGAATGCCCAAGCCATAGCACAAATTGTTGTAAATGGTGATGGAAGTACAGATGACATAATGAAATATGCTGAAGATACAGTACAAATTAAATTAGAATCTGTAGATGGGATAACATCTGCTGATATTAATGGTGGTGAAAAGACTCAAATTAATGTAACAGCAGATCCAGCAGTTCTTTCAAACTATGGTGTATCATTAGATACTATAAAAGGGCTTTTATCAGCAGCTAATAAAAGTTATCCATATGGATCTATAACTCAAGGTGAAGATAAAATTGTAATTAGAGGAGTAGATAAAATTGAGAATATAGAAGATATAAGGTCAATTCAAGTGCCTGTATCTGGAGGAGAAACAGTTAATCTAGATAAAATATGTGATGTGGAATATGGAGTTGTAGAAAAGACATCAGTATATAGATATAATGGCCAAGAAAGTTTGGTTATGGATATTCAAAAACAACAAGATTCAAATACAGTACAAGTCATGAAGAATGTAAATAAAATTGTTGAGCAGTTGAATTCAGAAAATCCACAATATAATTTAAAGATAGTAAATGATACAAGCGAGTATATTAGTACATCTATAAAAGATGTAATGAATAACCTGGTATTAAGTGCAGTGATAGCCTTCTTTGTAATATTACTTTTCTTAAAGAGTGGAAGGGCTTCATTTGTTGTTGCTGTATCAATACCAACGTCAATAGTGGGTGCTATAGCATTGCTTTATTTCACTGGTGAAACTTTAAATATGGTAACATTAAGTTCGCTTGTAATAGCAGTTGGTATGGTTGTTGATAATGCAACAGTTGTTATTGAAAACATATTTAAATATAGACAAAATGATGCTTTACCATTAGATGAAGCAGCAATTCAAGGAACACAAACAGTTTCTAATGCAGTTTTAGCTTCAACATTAACAACGGTAGCAATATTTTTACCGATCCTGTTTACAGAAGGCTTTACTAAGATAATGTTTGGATCATTAGCTAAAACTCTTATTTTTGCACTTACATTATCATTGATAGTTGCAATAACTCTTGTGCCTAGTATATTTGTTAAATTAAGTGGTGGGAAAAATGCTGCTAAAATGAAAGAGAAAGAATCTCCTATATTTGATAAGGTTAGTGAAATGTATAAAAAACTCATCACTGTTTCATTAAAGCATAAGACAGTAGTAGTACTTATAAGTATAGGAATGTTTATTGGTTCAATAATTTTAGGCTTTTCTGGTGCGATAGGTATGGATTTTATGTCTACAGGTGATGAGGGTATGTTAAGCATATCAATCACATTACCTGAAGGATTAGATTTAGAGCCAAGTGATTATTATGTATCAATGGCTGAAGAAAAGATTGCAGATATACCAGAAATTGAAACGATGATGACTTCATTTGGAACAGGCTCAGGAATGAGCTCGTTAATGAGTTCAGGTGCAAGTATAAATTTAGATTTAGTTTCATCTAAAGAAAGAGATAGATCAACTGATGAAATAGAACAAGAAGTAATTGAAAGATTAAAGGTAATTCCTGATTGCGAAATTAATGTAAGTCAGAGCAGTAGTATGTCTATGGGAGGATCTGGTGAAGTTCAAGTTGATATAAAGGGACCTGATTTAGATGTATTAGAAGAAATAGCTAATCAAGCGAAGGCTAATGTGGAAAAGATCCAAGGATTCAGAAATGTAGAAACATCATTATCAGATGCAAATCAAGAAGCACAATTTAAAATAGATAAAAGAAAAGCAACATTATATGGAATAAATACAGCATCAGTAGCATCAACGTTACGTACAGCAATAAGTGGCTCAGATACAAGTACAGTAACAATAGATGGATATGATTATAATGTTAACTTAAAATTTAAAGATTCAAGTATAGATAGCGTAGATGATATAGGACAGATAAAAATAAAATCGGCAACAGGACAAGAGTTTCCTTTAAGTGCTTTTGCAGATATCAAAATGTCAGAAGGATTAAAATCAGTTTCAAGAACAGATGGCGACTATTCAATATCAATTACAGCAAAAGCAGATGGGTTAGATACCAATTCTGCATCAGCCAAAGCAGTTGCAGCAGTTAATCAAGTTGATATGCCTAGAGACTATGGAATAGATGTTGGTGGTACAGCTGAAATGATGAATGAATCTATGAGTGGGCTTGTATTTTCAATGATAATAGCATTAATTCTGGTATATATGGTAATGGTAGCTCAATTTGAATCATTTAATAAACCGTTCATAATAATGTTTAGTATACCATTTGCATTTGTTGGAGTAGTTCTTGCATTGGTAATTTCAAGAACTACATTAAATGTAGTAGGTATGCTTGGTGCCATATTACTTGTTGGTATAGTTGTTAATAATGGTATAGTTTTAATAGACTATATTGGACAGCTTAGAGAATCAGAATTTGATGGTACATTAGAAGAGCTTGTCGCTAAGGGATCAGCAGCAAGGCTTAGACCAGTATTGATGACAACATTGACAACTATAGTTGGCATGATTCCAAGTGCATTAGCATTTGGTGAAGGTGGAGCTATGATGCAGCCACTTGCGATAGTAATTATTGGAGGACTTACTGTATCAACATTAGTAACATTAGTTCTAATACCGACTTTATATTTGATATTTGATAGAATTGAAAATTCATTTAAGAAAAAATTAAGAAAAATATTAAAAAAAGACTCTAATGATTCAGATTATAATGACAATAATAAATTAAAAAATAGTTTTAAAAATATAATAAAAAATGGAAAAGAAAAATTAAAAAAATAAATATATTTGTTTATGGTAATGAAGACATGCAATTTGCAGAGTCTTCATTACTAATATCTAATAATATAGTTAGAGGTATGAAAGTTAAGAAAAGCATTATTAAGTAAGTTCTTAAATCGTTAATAATATGTTAATAATATATATTATAGACAAAGCTAATTTGTATGGTAAAATATATAAAAGGGTGTAAAATAAGAGAATAAAACGGTGGAATTATATAGATTAACTTAAAAAAATATTAAGATTTAAAGCATTAGAGCTTAAGCGAATTTATTAGTTGATTATAAAGAATGAGTTATTAAATGAATGAATTTATAGTAATGAAGAGGTACATTTTGTATAGTCTTCATTGCTAATTGTATAAATAATACATTTGGAGGTATGAAAGTGAAGAAAAACATTAATAAATTAATAGCTATTGGAATTGGTTTAAGTGTAATAGTAGGAAATGTATCTCCTGTACTGGCAACTGAAACTATAAGAGATAGTAAGATAAACACAATATCAGGGGCTTCAGAAAATAGTTTGAAAATCCTCACTTTAGATAAAGCGATAGAAGCAGGCCTAAATAATGATGATCAAATGAAAATATTATCAAGCAATTTAAATTATTATAAAGATTTGCAGGATTATTATGATGAAGCTGATAATGATAATGGAGAAGACCAAAATGATGTAAATATAGATTCTGCTAAGCAATCAAAAGAATTTAGAAAAGATGCAGTAGAGTATGAAATAACTAATCTTTATAACAGTATAGTATTAGCTGAAAAGCAGGTTGAATATCAAAGAGAGATTGTTAATAATGAAGAAACAAAAACAAGTAATATGAAATTAAAATATAATAAAGGTTTAATTGATTCTGTTTCTATGTCCAAGCAAGAAGCTTCTCTTAAGACTGAAAAAGATACCTTACAGGCTAAAATAAACTCACTTAATGATTTAAAAGAAAAATTAAAATTAGCTACAGGAATAAATGTAAATAACTATACATTTGATGATAGATTAAATTATGAAAAATTGAAACTAGATGGTAATCTTGAAAGTTATATTGATGATAAAATAAGCATTATTACTAAGTATGATAGAGAATTAGCTGATCTTCTAGAAGATGCTGTAGACGATATGAAAGATGATGATTTAGATGATTTAGAAATGCCAGATAAAGATAAATTTTATAATATTCCTAAAACAGATTCCGATGGAAATGTTATAGGATATGATCTTAATGAAGAAGCATATAATACTGCTAAAAATGGAGCATTAGCTGCATATAAAGGCTATTTAGAGGCTAAAAAGGGTAGTGAATCTGCAAGTGCTGGAGTAAACATAAAAGAGAAAACATATAAAAATATGTTACGAAGTAATTACTCTAATATTCTAGCAATGGAAGATGGAATTGATCAATTAATAACTAATATTGATATAGCTAATAAAAGCTTAGCGAATACAAAGCTACAATATCAATTAGGATTGATGACTACTAATGACTATAATACAGCTGCAACAGGGTATAGACAATTAGATATTAGTTTGAGACAGACATTAAATCAATATTATCAATTGAAGATAGTATTTGAAAAACCTTGGGCAGTAAGCAGTTCATCTTCTGCTGGACAATAATACAAATTTAATGAATTTTAAATTGCATCCTAAATAACTTAGGATGCAATTTTTATAGATAAATTCTTAAATTATTATTAATCACATAATTAAAAGCACTTTAATATTATATATTATAGACAAAACTAATTTATATGATAAAATATATAAAAGGGTGTGAAATAAGAAATAGAAAGGTGGAATTATATAGGGATAGTTTTAAAAAGCATCTATATTTAAAGCGCCAGAACTTCGAAAGAAGTTGACGAGGTTGGGGAGTTATCGAAACTTCGGCGGGTGCCCCACGGTATTAAGCACTACCGTTAACGGCTGGCAAACCTTTAAAGTGATTTAAAGAACAAATCCAGTCTGGTGTTAAAACCTTCTAAAGTTTAAGGCTTTTAGGTACTAGGACTATTATGCCCTTTTTTTATTTAATATGATTATTAATTGTAAAGTAATTTGCAATGATATTTTAATATTTTGGTATTACTAGTATAAAGTTTTAAGACTTAGATAAAATTATGAATAAAGAAGCCTAGCTAGATATGTTTGTTAGGAAAAAGGAACTTTTTAAACACTTGAATTTTTAACACTTGTTCCTTAGTAAGCTAATGAACAAGTAATTCGTATGTTTAAAATGGATTCTTAATTTGTGAAATAAGGAAGGAAGAATTTAATATGTGCGGAATAGTTGGATATTTAGGAAGTGGAAAGGCAACATCATTTTTAATAAATGGATTATCAAAATTAGAATACAGAGGATATGACTCTGCAGGTGTTGCTGTATTTAATAAAGATCATTTAGAGGTAAGAAAATTTAAAGGAAGATTATCTAATTTAGCAGATAATATAAAGGAAAATCCAGTTGAGGGATGTATAGGTATAGGTCATACAAGATGGGCAACTCATGGTGCACCATCAGATGCAAACTCTCATCCTCATTTAAATAGCAAAGAAACAATAGCTGTAGTTCAAAATGGTATCATTGAAAACTATTTAGCATTAAGAACTTGGCTAAAAGGAGAAGGATATACTTTTAAATCAGAAACTGATACAGAAGTAATCCCTAACTTAATTGATTATTATTATGAAGGAGATTTATTTGAAGCTGTAACTAAAGCACTTAAAAGACTTGAAGGAAGCTATGCTTTAGGAATAATCTGCAAAGATGAACCTGATAAATTAATAGCAGTAAGAAAAGAATGTCCATTAATAGTTGGGTTAGGTAAAGGAGAATCCTTTATAGCATCAGATATACCTGCTGTATTAAGCTATACTAGAGATGTTTATCTTTTAGAGGATTTCGAAATAGCTGTAATAGATAAGAATGGTGTTAAGCTTGTAGATACAGAAGGAAATGAAATTAAAAAAGATATATATCATGTTACATGGAGTGAAGATGCAGCTGAAAAAGGTGGATTTGAAGACTTCATGTTAAAAGAAATTCATGAACAGCCAAGAGCTATAAGAGATACTTTAGCAGGAAGAGTATCTATGGGAAATGAAATCTTACTTGATGAATTAAAAATAACTAAGGAAGATTTATTAAATACTGATAGAGTATTTATAGTGGCTTGTGGTACTGCATATCATGCTGGACTTGTAGGAAAAAATTTAATTGAATCACTTGCAAGAATACCTGTAGAAGTTGATATTGCCTCAGAATTTAGATATAGAAATCCATTAGTTACAGAAAAATCTTTAGTAATTGTAATAAGCCAGTCTGGAGAAACAGCAGATACATTAGCTGCTATGAGAAACTGCAAAAATATTGGCGCTACAATAATTGCACTTACTAATGTTGTTGGAAGTTCAGTATCAAGAGAAGCTGATCATGTATTATACACATTAGCTGGACCAGAAATATCTGTTGCTTCAACAAAGGCATATACTACTCAAATAATTGGTATGTATATGATGGCAATGACATTTGCTAAAATATTAGGTAGAGTTAAGAGTGAAAGAATAAATAAGTTAAAAGAAGAATTACTAAACTTACCTGAAAAGGTAGAATTAGTATTAGAAGATAAAGATAAGATAAAAGATATAGCTAAGAATTTATATGAAGAAAAAGATATGTTTTATTTAGGAAGAGGTCTTGATTATGCATTAGCACTTGAAGGATCACTTAAGCTAAAAGAAATATCATATATTCATTCTGAAGCATACGCGGGTGGAGAATTAAAGCATGGCCCAATAGCTTTAATAGAAGAAGGCACTAAGGTAGTAACATTATTAACTCAAGAAGCTTTAAAAGAAAAAATGATAAGCAATATTGTTGAAATTAAAGCTAGAGGAGCTAAAGTAGTAGGAGTTTGCTATGAAGGAACTAAAGGTGTGGAAGAAGTTCTAGATGAAGTTATTTATATTCCAAGAACTATAGATATATTTGCACCAGTGCTTGGAGTTGCAGTTCTTCAATTATTATCTTACTATATCGCTAAATTTAAAGGCTGCGATATTGATAAACCTCGTAATCTAGCCAAAAGCGTTACAGTAGAATAAAGATAAATAATAAATTTGTTTAAATGTAGATTTGTAACAAAGTTAGATCATTTATAATAAAGTCGTATCATTTGTAATAAAGTTATATCGTTTATAACAAAGTTGTATCAAAATAAATTTAATTGGTAATACTAAAAATGAATGTTTAGTATTGTAATAATGATAAAAATAGAATAATAGATCCAATAAGGCTAGACATTTTTATTAAAAGAATGTCTAGCTTTTATATTTTTGAGGTGAAAATAATGGCTAAAAGGGAAAGAACTAAAAAAATAAATAAAATGATAAGCGACGGACGTGGAACTGGTATAGGAAAGGATTATATCCCATGGATAAGGATACAAGATATAGCATCTTTGGGCAGAGTTACACGAGTTAAGGGTATAAAAACAGGAAGACAACATGAATTACTATCTGATATTGAGAGAAATTATTTTTATTTATTAGAGTTTTCAGATGATGTAGTAGATATAAGAGAACAGTATCCATTATTACCATTAGAAGAAACTATGGATATTGCAATTGGATTAGGAATAAAGCATCCAACAGATCCAAAAACTAATGAGCCAATAGTTATGACAACGGATTTTTTAGTGACAGTAAATAATAATGGGAAATATATGGAGTTGGCCAGAACAATAAAAAATAAAGATGAACTGTTTAATAAACGTATATTAGAGAAATTTGAAATAGAAAGAGTATATTGGCAAAGAAAAGAAATAGATTGGGGGATAGTAACTGAAAATGAGATTGATAAAGTAGCAGCACATAATATAAGTTTTGTTCAAGGATATAAAGATATTTCATCAATAGATTGTTTTATTAATATAGATAGCTTGGAATTAAAAGATTTAATATATGAATTTATAAAAAGAATTATAGATGATAATAGAAGTGTAAGGAAAATATCTTCTGAGTTTGATGCTGATATGGATTTAAAAAAAGGAAGTGGACTAAGTATTTTTAAATATTTAGTTATTAATAAGATTATTCAAATAGATATTACAAAAGAAATTGATGTAAACAAAAACTTACCTATTCTTGAGTTAAGAAAAGAAGATATTAAGAAGGTGGAAGCTATATGATTGAAATTAACTCTGTATATAAATATGTTGATGATGTTAGTAAAGAACGAATTAGAGTTATTGATATGATAGATGACTATATTTATATAGTAAATATAGATGGGGCAACATCTATGCCTAGAAAAGAATTGATAGAAACTATTGTACAAGAAATTACTACTGAGAAATTAGTTGCGATTAAAGATCCGTTTGCAAGAATAATTGATGAAAAAAATTTATCAGAATTGCAGATTTCCAAAAGGGAAAATGATTGGAAAATCATTTTAAAATTTTGGAATCCCAATAAAATGGGATTATTAGAAAAGAAATATAGAAATAAAATATTTGAAGAAATATCAGAGCAAGCAGGTATAAGTGTTCCTAAGGTAAAAAAATTGTTTAGTCGCTATTGGCAGCGGGGAATGAATAAAAATGCTCTTTTACCAGATTATATTAATTCAGGTGCTCGAGGCAAAGAAAGAAAATTAGCTGATGTTAAAGTTGGAAGGCCTAGAAAAGTTGATTATGAGGGCGAATCAATTAAAGGAATAAATATAACAGATGAAGTAAAGCAACATTTTCAACTTTCAATTAATAAATATTATAGAAATAATAAAAAAATATCACTTAAAGAAACTTATATTTTTATGTTAAGAGATTTCTATTCAGATAGTTATAAAGAAAATAATGAGATAAAACATAAAGTATGGGATAAATCAAGAATACCTACATATACTCAATTCTATTATTGGTTTAGGAAGAATGAGGATATTAAAAAAGATATTACATTTAGAGAAAGTGAAAAAGAATTTAATCTTAAACATAGAGAGCTTTTAAGTAATTCAAAGCAAGAAACTGATGGACCAGGAACTAGATTTCAAGTAGATGCTACAATAGCTGATGTTTATCTAGTGAGTTCTCTAAATAGAAATAGAGTTATTGGAAGACCTATTGTATATGCGATAATAGATGTTTTTTCAAGGATGATTACAGGAATTTATGTAGGACTTGAAGGACCTTCATGGATAGGAGCAATGATGGCTCTTGACAATATGATTTGTGATAAGGCTGAATATTGCAAAAAATATGGAATTTATATAAAACCAGAGCAATGGCCATGCAAACATCTGCCTGAAATAATAATAGCTGATAGAGGCGAATTTGAGGGGTATTCCGTAGAAAACTTAATTAATAATTTAGACGTTAAGATAGAAAATACTTCACCATATAGAGGTGATTTAAAAGGGATTGTTGAGCGAAGTTTTAGAACAACAAATGAAAAAATTAAACATACAACTCCAGGAGCAATTCAAAAAGAATTTAGAAAGCGTGGAGATAGAGATTATAGATTAGATGCAACATTAACATTAGAAGAATTTACAAAAATATATATTAATATTGTTTTACATCATAATAGTAAATTAATAGATAAATATCCTATGGATAAAGAAATGATTGAGGATGAAATTGTTCCAACACCATTACAATTATGGAAATGGGGAATGGAAAATAGGAAAGGACGATTAAAAACCGTAGATAGAGAAGTTTTAAGGCTTAATATATTGCCTAGAGGTAAAGCAAGTATATCAAGGGCAGGGATAAGATTTAAAGGTTTATATTATAGTTCAGATAAAGCAATCAAAGAGCAATGGTTTATAAATAATAATGTTAGAAGTATAGATATAGTTTATGATCCTAGAAATATGAATAGTATTTATATTCCATATGACAATGGATTAAGTTATGATGAATGTTATTTAATAAGCACAAGTTTGCAATATAAAGACTGCATATTAGAAGAAATTATATTTAATCAAGAACTTATGTCTGAATTAAAAGAAAAAGAAGAAAAAGAGCAGAATCAAAATAAAGTTGATTTGGAAAAAGAAATTGAAGAAATAGTAGTTCAAGCAAAAAAAGCTAAGCAAAAGGATATTGATTACAATAAAAGTTCAGCAGAAAAATTAAAAGGAATAAAGAAAAATAGAATGGTAGAAAAGGAATTGAATAGGGAGGATGAAAGTTTTAAGTTAGGTCAAGAAAATAATATTGAGAATAATAAGATAGCAGAAGTTATTGAATTAATTAAACCAGATGAAGAAACTAAAGAATGTAATGGAGATAAGAGATTGTTGGAAATGATCAAGCGAAAAAGGAATGAGAAAAAGTGAAAGATAGTGAAAAGATAACAATACTTAAAGGGCGGGTTGAGGAAGCTGTTTACAAAGAACAAGAAATAAAAGAATATTCATGCAATCCATTTATAGAAGCGTTACCTAATATATTTACAGGGGAAGATGTGGTTGATAAATTCACAGTTTTTCCGCAGATTACAGATGAAGATAGAAGTAAACCTGAAAATTTAAGGTATCACATTATAAAGAGAGCTAAAAATTTTATTCAACCATTACCTATACATATTAGATTGGAAAGAATGCTATCTGCATTAATAAGGCGTGGATATTTAAGTAGAAATCCAGTAGATAAAAGCTTTTTGAAAAGTTTGAGGATACTTAACGAGTTAGATGATAGATCCATTAAAGATAATAGCCTGCAAGATGAATTAAGTAACATTAGGTCTACTGCTGATAGTATATCTATTATAGGAATTTCAGGAATAGGAAAAACAACAGCTATTGAAAGATTACTTTTGATGTATCCACAAGTAATTAAGCATTTTGAATATAAAGGGATAAACCTTACAAGAACACAAATAGTATGGCTAAAGGTTGATTGTCCTTATGATGGAAACTTATCTACTTTGTGTAAGAATTTCTTTTCTGCAATTGATGATATTTTAGGAACAAGATATTTAGAAAAGTTTGGGTATTCTAATAGAATAACATCAACGATGTTAATTAATATGACCAAATTAGCATGGAGATATGGAATAGGTGTCTTAGTTATAGATGAAATACAACATCTGTTAAATGCAAAAAATGATATGGAAGAAATGCTTGATTTTTTCGTTACACTTACTAATACAGTTGGAATACCTACAGTACTTATTGGAACCAGTAAAGCACAAAAGATATTTAAGGGAAACTTTAGGCAGGCGAGAAGAGCTGCTAGTGAAGGTTCTATTATGTGGGATAGAATGAGCAAAGATGATGATGAATGGAAGTTCTTTATGGAATCTATATGGGAATTTCAAGGATTAAAGAAAATAGCTCAATTAACAGATAAACTGATGGATGTATTTTATGATGAATGTCAAGGCATTACAGCAGTAGCAGTTAATTTATTCTTATTAGCGCAAGAAAGAGCACTACAGGAGGGCAAAGAGCAAATAACTATTGGTATTGTAAGAGAAACAGCTAAAAATGATTTACAGATGATTAAACCAATGATTAAAGCTCTCAGAAACAATAATTTAGCGGATATTATGAAGTATGAGGATATTTCAATCAATTTAGATGAAATAGCAATGAACTATAAGAATGATATACAGCTAACAGGTTTAATTAAAGAATCATTTAAAGAAAGAAAAAAGTCAGTGGAACTTAAGAAAAAAAGTGTAGCAGAGAATCTAATTTTAGATTTAGTAGCAATGAATTTGTTTGATAATTTAAGTAATGACGATATTCAAAAAATTTGTGAAAAGATAGTAGAAAAATCTACTATTGACGATGAATATAATACTCAAAAGCGTGAAGCTGTTAAGAAAGCTATGGAGCTTAATGAAACATTAAGAGAAAACAAAAATAGAAAGAAACAATGTGAGAGTAATGAAGGATTAATAGGAATATATGATGCTGCTATAAGGCAGAAAATACATCCATATGAACTATTAAAAGGAGAGGGTTTTATAAAAGATCCTTTTGAAGAATTTTTAAAAGTTAATTAATTATAGGGGATGGGAGAGTAAAAATATAAGGAGCAATATTAATGCTAGATTTTTTTACTGATCCCTATAAGGATGAATTAATATATTCAACTATAGCTAGATATCATTTTTATTCAGGAAATGTTGATTTTAGAGATACTATTGAAGAATGTTTTGGTAAGAGAACTATGATACCATCATTTGAAATAGGTGGTAATTTTGAATATTTATCAAAAGTATTAGGAAAGAAATATAGTTCAGATGAATTAATAATGAAGCATACTATTATGCCTTATTATTCATCTTTTATTTCTGAAAGAATAAAAAATCAGACTATTAATGAAATAAAGAATAAAGGAAGTTATGCATTATATACAAGGTTAGGAATTGTAGCGGGAGCTATATGTAAAAAGAATGGAATTTTTTACTGTTCATTGTGTGCTAATGATGATTTGGATAAATACGGAGAGCCATATATTCATCGTGAACATCAACTACAAGGAATATATTTATGTCCTCATCACGGTGTTTTGCTGAAGGAATATTCTTTGAAGAAAGTTGATGTAAGCAGAATTGAATATATCAGATTAGAAGAAAGGTATTTAGATTTAAAAACTGACAATAGTATTATTGATGATTATGATAAGCATTTAAAATTAGCTAAAGATTCATATTATCTATTAACTGCTAATCTAAGTAGTATGTCTAAAGAAAAAGTTTTTATGAAATATAGGAAATTATTATTTCAGAAGGGGCTATTAAAGGGAAACAATACAATAAATCAAAGAGAGCTATATGAAGAATTCACAAATTTTTATGGAAAAACATTTTTAGACAAATTGGATTGCAATATAGATTATAACAATGAATATAACTGGCTTAAAGTTCTAGCAAGAAAATCTAAAAGAGCATCACATCCTTTAAGACATCTGCTGTTCATTAATTTTCTATGTGGAAATATTGAAGAATTTTTCTATAAGACTGATTGTAAACTAGGAAAAATAAATAAAAGAAATGAACATTATTTTTTAGAAAATGCAGATATAAATAAATTAAAAATGTATAGAGAAATTATTTTAAAAGAAATAGTTGCCAACAGGAATCTATCAAGGACAGAGATACGAAGTAGATGTAAAAAAGAATATATGTATCTTTATAGATATGATAAAGAATGGTTATTAAGTAATTTACCCCAAAAAGTTGAAGTCAAACAAGATAATAGGAGAATAGACTGGGATAGGCGCGATAAAGAGTATTTAAAACTGTTAAAGGAAAAATATGAAGAATTAATTAATAATGAAATCATGATTCGGATTACAAAAGGAAGTTTATCTAAACCGTTAGGAATATTATCCAATATAGAAAAGAAATTAGATAATTTACCTTTAACAAAGAAATTTTTTGATGAAGTATGTGAAAGCGCAACAGACTTTCAAATAAGACGGGGGAAATTCGTAATTGATAAATATATAGATAGCGGAATAAGGCTGTGGGAAGTACAAAGAATAGCTGGAATTAGAAGTGAACATTTTAAAAATGTAAAAAATGAATTACAAAAATATTTAAACGAGAAACTGGGAGAATTATATTATGGGGAGAATAAAACTTAAACTAAAAAACTGGCCTTTTGAAAAAGGACAAAAGGTTCAATTGATATGGATTGGAGAACCATTTAAAGAAAATAATAAATGGATGATTGATACTTATTTTTGTGATGGGAAAGTTACTAAAAAGGTAATTCAAGATTGGGCCAATATACACTTTCTATCTATTGATAAGTATTATACTGATGGAGATTTAAATTCAGGTAAAATAATAGATGATGAAGGAATAATGAAAACAATGAATATAGATTTAAGCAACATTATTCCTAAATACAACGAATCAGATTGGAATATAAAGAAAAGTAATTACAAAAGTAAATCTAGAACTTTTAGTTTTTGGAAAAATAATGTTTTATATACTATTCCAATAATAGAAATAGTAAGAGCTGTTTTAGCTCCAAATTCGTTTATGTTAAATATCATTTTATATAATGATATTTGGGAAGATTATTTTACATATAAAATTGAAGATAGAAATTTGTATATTTATTTTACGAGTCAGTATAAGTGCTCATACTTAAAAAATGAATACTATAATCATTTAGCATGGGTCATAAGTAATGATGAAATATTAAAGATGTGTAATGATATTGGATATAATATGTTTATTAAAGGCAAATTGCTATTTGATTTTAATATATCTAAGTTTAGTATTACTGCAAGAGTAAGAGAAAATAAACATGGTTTTACCATAATGGAAATATTAAAAATTAATCAAAAAGGTATTAAAGTAGATGAATTAAAAATATATCATCCTAGTTTTGAGGAACGTGTGAAAAGTAATGAAGCAAAGTTAAGAACATATATTTATTTGAATAATAAGGGTAATGATAGAGTAATTGATGGTAGTATTGATGGATCTAAAGAATTTGATGAAAGTATTAATAATGATTTAATAGTACAGGAATATATTAAAATCCCAGTTGTGAAAAAAGAGAAAGAATGTAGTGGAAAATTAAGAACAATTGAAGATAATAATACAAAAAAATATACTATAGATGATGATAATTCGAGAACTTTATCTTCAGAAGGGGGAATGAAAAAAGCAAGTGGAATTGAAGTTTCAGGAATAGATGAAAGAGTAATATCTATTGAATTAGAAGACTTTATTTTAAATTTAAGAAAGCTAAAAAGATTAGATTGGATTAAAAAAGTAGATATAGAAATTATGAATTTGCCACTAGGAAGGAGATACTCATATTTAAATAATGGTTTAAATAGGCGTAGATGTGTAATAGCAGAAATAATTAAAATTAATGGAGATATTTTTGGGATTATTGAGGTTGAAAGAGAAGAAAAAACATTATCAACATTAATAATAAAATTAGAATCAAAAGATAAGTTTCAGGTATTGTATAAAGAGCTATTAAATAGTTTAGTTCGAAAAAGTGGGAAATGGGATAGTGAAGTAATAGAAATTTTACAAAAAAGAAATGTTAAGATATTTAAAAATAAGCATTTGAATAGCTTAAATACATTTAATAATATTATAAAAAAAATAAAAGAAAACTAGACTATGTCGAATAATGTTGAAAAGATTTGATTAATATGTAATAATAAAAAAAGGTAAGGTTAAGAATTTCTATAAACTCTTAACTTTACCTTTTTAAGATGATTCATAAGAATATCGAACAAGACTTATGATATCATCTTAAACTTTTTTTAACAATAGATAATGAGAAAGTCATTTTTTCTCTTGTCTAAATCTAATGAGGAGATGATATTATGAAAAAAATGATGTTTGAGGAGTTAGAAGTAAGCAAATTGATGATTGATCCTACAGTACAGGGTGCATTACAAGGAAAGAGAGTAGAGAAGATAATTAGCGATTTTAGGGAGGATCAAGTTGGAATTTTAATAGTAAGCAGAAGAAAAAACGGACAACTTGTAGTTTTAGATGGATTTCATAGATCAACAGCATTAAAAAGACTCGGTATAGAAAGAGTTATGTGTCAAGTTTATGAAGGTTTAACTTTAAAAGAAGAAGCTGAAAAATATTTATATTTAAATAAAGAGAGAAAGCAACCAAGAGCAGTTGATGATTATAAAGTTAGTTTAGTCGCTGGAGATGAAACAATTTTAGCTATTCAAAATATATTGGAGCAATTTGAAGTTAAAGTTGACTATGGTGCGTTTACAAGTCCTAAATCTATAGTATCTATATATGAAAATTTTGGACCGAGTATACTATCAACTACTCTTGAAATATATATTGAAGCTTGGGGAAAAGGAAATCTTCAGGGAAAATTTATTGCTGAATTAGCAAAATTTATAAGTTATAACTATGGAAAAGTTGATACTAAAAAGTTGCAATTATGTTTAAAAGCTGAATCATTTGAAAAAGTTAGAGATGATATAGATAAACTTATTGCAGTAAAAGTTGCAAGAACAAAAATACAAGCATTTCAACAATGCTTATATCAATATTATAATCAAGGGGAAAAGAAAGTTTCGGCTAGGTTACTTCCACCACTATAGAGGTGAGTATAATGAAAAAAAGTTTATTTAATAATCAATTTAATATTAAATATGAAAAAAGTGAGTTTATAGATAAAAAGAAGTTAGATAAAGTAAAAAATGATGTTAATAAACTATTAGAAATAAAAAAGTGTAGAATATGTAAGAAGAAAAAGGTGATTTACTATTTTCAGATTGATGAAAGTATAGATGAATATTCTGACATATGTATAGAATGTAAATTGGAAAACAATGAAAAGGTATGTAAAGCATGTGGAGAATCTAAGGCAATTGTAGAGTTTTATACCATAAGGAATAGTGGTTATTCAGAGTTATGTAAAAAGTGCATAAAAGAATTGGTTAATAATAACAAATGTACAAAAGTTTGCAATGAATGCAAGCAAGAGTTACTTGCCATTCCAAAATATTTTAAGATAGCAGGTCACTATACAGATTATTTAGAAAACAAATGTAGAGTGTGTAGGGGGCTAAATTATTTAAAATAAATTTAATAGGAAAAATAACTGTTAATATTTAGTGATTAATTATATGTAGTAGGCAGTTTTGCGAAAGTAAAATTACCTACTATTTTTAGTATCTATTTTATTCTTTTACAATAGTAAATGTTATCGAAGGTAAAACTATTTTATTATATGTAATCTCATTAATAATGTTTAAGTAATATTATTTGTCAACATACATATTGTATATTTTTTTAGTATATTATATGTAATATAGATTAGAATTGAAAAGTCTATATTAATTTTAGATACAACTTTTAATTTAAGAACAAAGACTAATCTCTGTGTTAATAAAGAATTTAATATGTACTTTAATATAATTTGGTTCGTATTTTATATTAAATAAAACTATATATTCGAACGAATGTTTGTGATTAGTAAAAAAATAATTTATAATTATAATAAATTTATGGATTATCACACATAATATTAAAAATATTGTATAATTTAGTTATTAATAACATATCAATATTTTTAAGTTTAATGGTCAGGAGGTTGTTAAATTGGATATTTTAACATTGAAAAATAGAATAGCCTTGAAGTTACCTATTTACCTAGAAGATAAAAATGTTGATATTATAGAAATCATTGATTTATTTAATTTAGTTGAAGTGAAAAGTAAAAGTAATGAAAAAAGTTTTGTAATAGATATTGGAGCATTAACTGAGACTTCAATTAAAGAGTTAAGCATGCCAATATGTTTCTTAACAAATGGGAGGTAAATATGAGTGATTATATCCAAAATCCATATGATGGAGATAAGTGGGAAAAAATCATTGATGATTGTTACAGGCTAAGACACCAATGTGATGGATATACAAAAATACATGCAAACTTTGGTGGTGATGCTGGTATAGAAGGGTACATACATACAGGTATAGTGTATCAATGTTACTGTCCGGAAAAGCAATATAATGATAATGAATTATGGGAAAAGCAAAGAGATAAAATTAATAAAGATATAAATAAATTAATTTCTAATGGGGATAGGCTAAAAGCGTTCGGTGTAGAAAATATAAAAGAGTGGCATTTTGTTACACCAGAACATAGGGACTCTAGATTAGTTACATATTGTATAAAAAAAACAGAGGAAGTCCTAGATGCAAAAAGAAAAGATAATCTTGATTATATTGATGATAAGTTTAAAATTTTAATTAAAACAGGGAACGATTTTATTGATGAGATAAGAAAGTTAAATTGTTTAGGAAAATTAAAATTTAATATTAGTTTAAATAATACTGAGGAGCCAGATTGGAGTAAATGTTCTTCTGAAAAAGTTCAAAACATAGAAAGAAAACTAAAGGCAATTATAAATCCAGATCAGGGTGAAGCTAGATTAAATCAATATAATAAGATGGTTCAATTAATAGGTGGATATTATATACATGGATTAGAAGTGTTAGATGAAATAAAAAAGACAGATATTATGTCATATGAAAGAATTTTTGAGATAAATAATATGTTTAAAAAAGAAGTTGAGTATAGATGTACTATGAATATGGATGGTTCAACCAATAATGTATTATTTGATACTATAAAAAAAGAATTTCATAAAGAACTTAAGAATGAACTTGGAGAACTATATGACAATCCATCAATATATGAACTAACTTGGGATTTATTAAGTTCATGGATAGCAGATTGTCCTATGGATTTTATATAAAAGTTTAAGGAAGGTATATAAAGATGGAGGAAATTTTTTCTAATATAATAAAATGTATACGAGTGAAAAATAGACCAACTGCAGTTCCGTATAACTATAGGATATTATATAAAGTAACACAATTACTTTTAATAATAAGCTATTGTTGCGCAACTAGGAAAGGTTGTTCGATTGAAAAAATGCATATGATTTCAAATGCTATAAATGATAAAGATGAATTAAATAATTTGCTATCATTTATCGAAGAAAAGAATAATAATTTAATAATAGTAAGATTCGATCCAGTTATAAATAGAGCTGTTGGATATGCATTAGCAGAAAAGTTGATTTTAAGACAAGCTAATGGTTTATTTAAGCTTTCTCCTAAAGGAAAAGCTTATGTTAGTGAAATAAATAAAAGTGTTAATTTATTCATCAGAGAAAAGAGAATTATGGAGGATATTTCTTTTAGGCTAACAGAAGAAAAAATTAAAAGCTTGATATTGGATTGGAGGATTAACAATGTTGAAAATTAATAGACTTAAGATAATTATTAAAACCATAGAAGGAGAATTTGGGTTTGATAATATATTTGACAAAAAAATTAATTTCATAGCAAGTAAGGGAAATACAAGAGGGAAAAGCTCTTGTATTGAAGCCATATACTATTGTTTAGGATTGGAGGAATTAATAGGTGGTAAAGGTGAGAAAGCATTAAAACCTGTTTTTAGGGATAGGCTAACATATCAGAATAGAGAGCTGTTTGTATTAGAAAGTGAATTTTATCTTGAAATTATGAATGAAAATAGAGAAATTAGGACAATATGTAGAGCTGCTAAAAAAGAAGGATATAATTCTGACTTAGTAAAGGTACATTTTGGTAGCATAACAGAAGCGTTAAAAAATGCTGTAAAATATGAAGATATGTATGTACATAGCCAAGGTGCTGCAACAAATCCAAAAGGATTTCATACTTTTTTAGAAAAATTTATGGGGTTGGATTTACCTATTGTTCCAACATATGATGATAACGATAGAAAATTATATTTACAAGTTTTATTTTCAGGAATATTTATTGAACAAAAAAAAGGATGGGCAGATTTATTTGCATGTTTGCCTACATATATGAAAATAAGAGAACCTCAAAAAAGAGTTATTGAGTATTTAATAGGGTTAGAATCGTTAGATATAGAAAAAATGAAACAAGAATGTAAGGAAAGAGAAAACAATATAAAAAGACAATGGGAAGAACTTTATATTAAGATAAATTTAATATTAGAGAAATATAAGTGCCATGCTAATATATTAAAAAGTAAGCCAGAAATTATAAATGATGAAGAAATTAATAATATAAAAATATACAAAAATATTAATGATGATGAGAGTATTCAGATTGATAAATACATAGAATCTTTAGAATTAAAATTGGAGGAATTAGAAAATAAAAAGGAAACAGTTGGTGATAATGTTGGAGATCTAGAAGAATTGCTATTAAAAAAACAAGATGCATTAATTAATCAAGAAAATAGCATAGCTGCGGAAAAGAAAAAACTAATATATGAACGATCAGCAGTACAATCTCTAGAAGAAAATTTGAATAAAATTGATGATGACTTAATATGTAATAAAGATATAAGAAAACTAAAGAGAATGGGATCTACACAAGATTTAACATTAAATAGAGACATTTGTCCAACTTGTAATCAACCAATAAAAGATATTTTGTTACCACAGGGTAACGATTTTAATATTATGGGAATTGATGAAAATATAAAACATTTAGAAGCTCAAAAAAATATGTTGGAGTTTGTAATAAAAACACATAAATATAACATAAAACAAATTGAAGAAAACATTAATAAATTAGAGGAAAGTATATCAAATGATAGACGGATTTTGAGATCCGTAAAAAATGATTTATATACGATTGATAATAATATTTCAGAAACGGTTATTAGAGAAAAAGTATTGATTGAAAATGAAATTGAAGATTTGACAGAAGAAATAACTAATATAAAAAACTTGAGTAAAGAGTTTATAGATTTATCAAATAATTGGAAAAATTTAATTAATGATAAAGCTAAGTTACCTAAGGACAAGTTTACCCAAAATGATAGAAGTAAAATAAAAGTTTTAAGAGATAACTATGTAAAAAATCTAAGATTATATGAATATTCAAGTACAATTAATATTGATAGAATAGAAATATCAGACGATAAATTAATTCCATTAATAAATGGATTTGATATGAAATTTGATTCTTCAGCTAGTGATAATATAAGAGCAATATGGGCGTTTACATTCGCATTAATGCAATCATCTTTTTATAACAATGGAAATCACCCACAAATATTAATATTTGATGAGTTAGCACAGCAAAGTATGGTTACCAGAGAATTGTATAATTTTTTTAAGAGTTTAATGGATTTTAAAAGAGAATTTCAAACTATAATTGGAATAACAATAGATAGTGATGAAATTATGAATTCAATAAAAAAATTGAATAAAGAAGAATATAAACTAATTATGTTTGAAGATAGAGTTATAACCCGTATGAAGGATTAATTAAATAATAATATTTTGGTTAAACTTTATTATAAAAATAATAATATTTTATTAAGAAATGGCATTATAAGCATTAATTTGATTAAACTTTATTCAAAACCTACACTAAGGTGTGTTTTTCTGATTATATAGATTATGGAAGTTTTTTGAAGTATGAAATGAATGATTTTATAAATGATTAAGTCGTATTAGATTACGAAAGAATAATAAGTAATTTTAAATATTTTTATTTAAATAATGATATATTGTAACATTACAATAGAAAGGAAAAAATGAAAAAAATAAAAAAGACTCATATATATCTAGATTACAATATTTATGATAGGATTGCGAAAGAATTCATCAAAGATGATATTTTAAAAAATAATAATATTAAAGTTCATTTAAGTGTAGGACATGCTGAAGAATATTATAAAGCATTGAAAAATAATAGAAATAAAGAAAATGTAGAAATATTAAATAGAATTTTTAACGAGATGATTTTGTTAACTCCATATGGAGTATTAAATCCAAGTAAAACTAAAATTATAAATAAAAATGAAAAATTTCAGGAATGTATTAACAGAGTAAAATTATATGATACAAGGAATATAGTAGTGGAACATGGAAAGAGTTTGAACAAAATTCAAAAAGAATCAGTTGATTCGTATATGAAAAAAAATAATAAGGTTATGAATTATTCAAATTTATCTTCAGATGAAATATGGGAACAAAGAGAAATTATTGAGGGGCTTAGCAAATTCACTGAATATATTGAAGAATATGAAGAGACAACTTTTATGCAGATAGCAAAGCTATATGGTTACAGAGCAGCTAGAGATATCTGTAATATAAATTATGATGGATTTGAAATGAAAAAAGATTGCTATAGTAGTTTACAACAAAATTACAAGTTATTAGAATGTGTTATAGAATACTTACATAATTTATTAAGTGGATGTGGTTATAAAAGAGATAAAAAGGAGAGAACATCAATATCCGGAATTCATGATGTTCAACATTCTATTTATGCAACATATTGTGATTATTTTATATCAGAAGATAAGTCATTTTCAAAGAGAGCAAGTGCTATTTATAACTTCTTGGGAATAAAAACGAAAATTATTAGCTTTCATGAATTTGAGGATATTATTAAACAATACAGAATTTAGTGATAGTATTAATTAAATTGTATAATCTATATTTCTTGAAATTAAATTTAAAATGTAGAAATTAATATATAATTTTGATTAAACTTTATTATAAACTTTTTTCATTAGAATATAAGTTAAAAGTATATTTTGATCAAACTTTGTTAAAAGAGATAAAAATTATTATTATGATTTTAAGCCATTTATAAATAATATTTTGATCAAACTTTATTTAAAACCTACATTAAAAATAAGTATGTATAAATATATAAGACATAGAGTAGTACAGAATATATCTGATACTCTATGTCTTATTTTTTATATAGTTAAAGGAAGTGAATCAAAAATGAATTTAAAGCTGTGTATTAATTATAGCTAATAAAATATAAGACTCATCATTGTTATATATGTTATAAAACATAACAAGTATTATAAGTATAATTTTTATTTGAAAACTTGAAAATAAAATTCGGTTATTATTGACAAAATATAATTATAATGCATATAATAAATATATGAATAAATATTCATATATTCAAATGAAAAGAGTGATAGATATGAATGATAATATAGAAGTTTGTAATTGTACTATAATCCATGAAGATATAGTAAGTAAAGTTAAGAAATCTATACCAGAGGAAGAAACTCTTTATGATTTAGCTGATTTATTTAAAGTTCTTGGAGATTCAACAAGAATAAAAATATTATGTGCACTATTTGAAGCAGAAATGTGTGTTTGTGATATAGCAGCTCTTTTGGGAATGACTCAATCAGCTATTTCACATCAATTGAGAGTTTTAAAACAAGCGAGATTAGTAAAATATAAAAAAGAAGGTAAAGTAGTTTACTACTCACTAGATGATGAACATGTTAAAAGTATTTTTGATCAAGGTCTGATTCATATATCAGAAAGAAATTAGTATTAAATTTGGGGGTGAAAGAATTATGGCAAGTAATATAAAAACAGTAAATAGTCCTATTAATGCTAAATTGAGAAATAAAAATGACCAGACACCAGTAAAAAAAGAATTTATTTTAGAAGGCCTTGGATGTGCACACTGTGCATCTAAAATAGAAGAAAAGGTAAATGGATTAGATGGAATTCATTATGCTAATGTAAATTTTATGACAAAAACTTTAACATTAGAAATAAAAGAAGTTAATAAAGTAGAAGACTTGATAAAATCTGTGACTAATGTTGTTACCAATATTGAGAGTAAGGTAAAGGTTAGGGAAAAGATTAATGATAAGATATTAAAAAAAGAGATTTTACTTGAAGGATTATGCTGCGGTAACTGTGCAGCAAAAATTGAAAGAGAGTCAAATAATATAGATGGAGTAAAATCTGCCATAGTAGACTTTATATCAACAAAACTAATCATGGAGATAGAAGATTCTTCAAAACAAAGTGATATTATTGATGAGGTTAAGGATATAGTTAAAAGGATTGAACCAGATGTCAATGTAGTTGTTATTGATAGTAAAGATAGTCAATCAAAAAGTAAAAATGAAGAAGTTGAAGAGGAAAATAATAAAGAAGAGATTATTAGATTAATTATAGGTGCTTTGATTTTTGGAATAGCAACTGTAATGAAATTTTCTAATTCAATAGAATTAGTATTGTATTTAATAAGTTATGTCCTTGTAGGTGGAGAGGTAGTTTTAGGTGCTTTACGAAATATACGCAGAGGTCAAGTATTTGATGAAAACTTCTTAATGGGTATAGCAACTATTGGTGCTTTTGCTATAGGTGAATATCCAGAAGGTGTAGCAGTTATGCTTTTCTATCAAGTAGGAGAGATGTTTCAAGATATGGCTGTTAATCGTTCTAGAAAATCTATTTCAGCTCTTATGGATATCAGACCAGACTTTGCTAACTTAAAGATAAATGGTGACATTAAAAAAGTAGATCCAGAAGAAGTCAGCATTGGAGATATTATAGTAGTAAAGCCAGGTGAAAAGGTACCATTAGATGGTAAGGTGATTGAGGGAAGTTCCATGGTAGATACTGCTGCATTAACTGGTGAAAGTGTTCCTAGAGAAGTAGGAAGAGGAGATAGTATTTTAAGTGGAGTTATTAATAAAAATGGACTTTTAACTATAGAAGTTGAAAAAGAATTTGGAGATTCTACTGTTGCAAAAATATTAGACTTAGTCCAAAATGCAAGCAGCAAAAAAGCTCCAACAGAGAATTTTATAACAAAATTTGCTAGATATTATACACCAACTGTTGTTTTTGCAGCATTAGCATTAGCTATAATTCCACCACTTTTCATAGAAGGTGCAACATTTTCAGATTGGGTTTACAGAGCATTATCATTTTTAGTTGTATCATGTCCATGTGCTTTAGTTGTATCTATACCTCTTGGATTCTTTGGAGGAATAGGAGGAGCATCAAAGAATGGAATACTTGTTAAAGGCGGCAATTATCTTGAAGCATTAAATGATGTTGAGATGGTTGTGTTCGATAAAACTGGAACACTTACAAAAGGTATATTTAAAGTAACAGAAATAAATTCAGAAAATAATATTTCAAAAGATGAACTTATAGCTTATGCAGCTTATGCAGAAAATTACTCTAATCATCCAATAGGAGCTTCAATATTAAAGGCTTATGGTAAAGAAATAGATAAATATAAAATTGAGAATTATGAAGAAATATCAGGTCATGGTGTTAAGGTTATTATTGATGGTAAAGAGGTGCTTGCTGGTAACTATAAATTAATGAATAGAGAAAATATACCTTATAAACAAGTGGAAACAATAGGTACTTTAGTTCATGTTGCAATAGATAAAAAATATGCAGGTTATATAGTTATTTCAGATGAATTAAAAGAAGATTCAGCAAAGGCAATAAAGGATTTAAAAGCTATAGGTGTTAAGAAAACAGTAATGCTTACAGGTGATAATGAAAAAGTTGGAAGTAAAATTGCTAAGGAATTAAGATTAGATGAAGTTTGTGCTGAATTATTACCAGATCAAAAAGTTGAAAAATTAGAATTATTATTTAAAGAAAAATCACCTAAAGGCAAGATTGTATTTGTAGGAGATGGAATTAATGATGCTCCAGTTTTAGCTAGAGCAGATATAGGAATAGCAATGGGCGGTGTTGGTTCAGATGCTGCAATTGAAGCTGCTGATGTAGTTATAATGACAGATGAGCCTTCAAAAATTGCCTCTGCTATAAAAATAGCAAAGAAAACAAGAAGTATAGTAATGCAAAATATAGTTTTTGCTTTAGGTGTAAAGATTATAATATTAGGACTTGTAGCAATTGGAATGGGGACTATGTGGGAAGCAGTATTTGGAGATGTTGGAGTAGCGCTTCTTGCAGTTTTAAATGCTATGAGAGCTATGAAAGTGGAAAATATGTAAATTTATTGATTTTAAGTGTAGCCATAATATTATGGCTACACTTTTTAGTAAGTTAAAGATTAGAATGTACGCATTTATAATAATGAGTATACTATAAAATTATATATGGATTATAGTTCAGTTACAGTTATAAGCTTTTTAAATTTCATTAAATAATGATAATAAAATTAGATTTTAAGAAGTATTTAAGATTAATAATATATAATTATAATATTATATTTAGTATACTTATTAGTATAGGAATAGTAGATGGATTTAATGGAGGGAAATTTATTAATGAATAAAAAACAAATAATAGGACTAGTTGTGGCAGGTGCAGTGTTTGCCTTTGTTGGAGCAATAAGTGTATTTACAAATACATTAGCTAATAGCATTGCTAGTAAAAATGAAGCTAAGGAATCAATAGAATCTATGCTTACTACTAATGATGTGTCTTTGCCATCAGAAGATTTTGTTGGGGTAGTAGATGTAGAAGGAACTATAATGAATACATCAGAATCACAAGGATTATTTTCAACTCCTGCTTCATATAATCATGAACGTACATTAAATTATATTGATTCTATGATTGATGCGCCAAATAATAAAGGAATTATTTTATATGTAAATAGCCCGGGTGGTGGAGTTTACGAAAGTGATGAACTTTATCTTAAATTAAAAGAATATAAAGAAGAAACAGGACGACCTATATGGACTTACATGGGATCACGAGCTTGCTCAGGTGGATATTATATATCTATGGCATCTGATAAAATATATGCCAATAGGAATACGTGGACAGGATCTATTGGTGTCATAATGTCATTGACTAATGTTAAGGGATTATATGATAAGCTTGGAATTCAAGAAATAGATATAACAAGTGGTCCTAATAAGGCTATTGGATCAAGTGGGTTGGAGATGACAGATGAACAACGCAAAATACTTCAAGGTATGGTTGATGAGTCTTATGAACAATTTACTAGTATTGTGGCAGAAGGAAGAAACATGGATATAAATACAGTTAAGCCTATTGCTGATGGAAGAATTTACACTGCAAAGCAAGCTTTAAATCTAGGTTTAATTGATAATATCGATACTTATGAAAATATGAAAAAGGCTATGATGGATGCTATAGGTGAAGATATAACAATATATACTCCAGAACAACAAGAAAATATTTTTGCATCACTTTTCTCAAAAGTTGGAGATTTAAAATCTAAGTCAGATACACAAGTAATATCTGAATATTTGGAAAAACAGGGTAATGGAGGATTGATGTACTATGCTAAACCAGAATAATGAGAATACATTATATGCTGGCTTTTTTGTAAGATTAGCAGCATATATTATTGACTGCATACTTGTTGGTCTAGCTTTATTAGTAATAAAGATACCCTACTTTTTTATATCTATAATAAATCCAGATATATTTATTGGTAAACCAATATTATTTAAATTTTCAGCAGTTGATATAATATTGTATTTGCTATCATTAGTATATTTTGTTTTAATGACTTATTTTTATGGAGCCACTTTAGGAAAAAAGGCTTTAAAAATTAAGGTTATAAAACAAAATAGAGAAAAACTATCTTTAGTCGATGTGATTTATCGTGAAAGTATTGGTAGATATTTAAGTGGGTTAATAATCTTTATAGGGTATATAATGATTGCTGTTGATTCAAAAAAGCGTGGGTTGCATGATATACTATGTGATACTTTTGTTATATATAATTTTGATAATGAATTAAATATAAATAATGTATGTGGAAATTTAGAAGTTCAACAAACAGAAATAAAACCAGAACTAGCATCAGAAGAACTACTGAATTCAGATAACAATGATGAATGGAAGCCTAGTGAAGAAAAACAAAAAGAAAATGAAGAATAAATTCAAAAACATTCAAATCATATATGATTTGGATGTTTTTTTGTTTCATAAATTTTTATTGATTATACAAGAAAATAAAAAATAAAAAAGTTATATAATAAATGTACAAAAAAAAAGAGAAATGTACAAAAGTAGGTTTGAAAAACTTGATAAAATAAATATAAATCAACGCAAGCGTTTTCATTAAAGAATATAATAACCTAAATATAAAATTATATGAATAGGAGATATGAATATGGTAGAAAAGAATTTGAATGAAATCTTAGAAAAGAAATTTTCAAAAACTATTAAAGAAGCTACTAACGAAGAAATTTATTCAGCATTATTACAATTAACAAAATCAACTGAAAAAGCAAAGGGAACAAATAAAGGGAAAAAGAAATTATATTACATTTCAGCAGAATTCTTAATAGGTAAATTATTATCTAATAATCTAATTAACTTAGGTCTTTATGATGAAGTGAAAAAAGTATTAGCTGAAAATGGTAAGGACTTAACTGAAGTTGAAGAAATGGAATTAGAACCTTCTCTAGGAAATGGTGGATTAGGAAGACTTGCAGCATGTTTCTTAGATTCCATTGCAACATTAGGTTTAAATGGAGATGGGGTAGGCCTTAACTATCATTTTGGACTATTTGAACAAAAATTTGTAGATAATAAACAAAAAGCAGTTAAAAATCCATGGCTTACAGATGAAAGCTGGTTAAATAAAACAGATATTAAATTTGAAGTTCCATTTGGTGGATTCAAAGTTAAATCAACTCTTTATGATATTGATGTAACAGGATATGACAAGCCTTGTAACAAATTAAGATTATTTGATATTGATACAGTAGATGAATCTTTGGTTACAGAAGGAATTGATTTTGATAAGACTGATATTGAAAAGAACTTAACGTTATTCTTATATCCAGATGATAGTGATGATGCTGGAAGAATACTAAGAGTTTATCAACAATACTTCATGGTAAGTAATGCTGCTCAATTAATTTTATTTGAGGCAGAAGAAAATGGATATGATCTTCATAAATTACATGAACACGTAGCAGTACAAATCAATGATACACATCCATCAATGGTTATTCCTGAATTAATAAGATTATTAGGTGAAAAAGGAATTAGAATGGATGAAGCTATTGAAATAGTTACTAAAACTTGTGCTTATACTAACCATACAATATTAGCAGAAGCTTTAGAAAAATGGCCAATAGATTATTTAGAAAAAGCAGTTCCACAATTAATGCCAATAATAAGAGAATTAGATAATAAAGTTAAAGCTAAATATAATGATGAAAAAGTATATATTATAGATAATGAAAGAAGAGTTCATATGGCTCATATGGACATTCACTATGGATACAGCGTAAATGGTGTTGCTGCTCTTCATACAGATATATTAAAAGAAGAAGAATTAAAACCATTCTATGATATATATCCAGAAAAATTCAATAATAAGACTAATGGTATAACATTCAGAAGATGGTTATTACATTGTAATAATGAATTAGCTGACTATATTACTGAACTTATTGGTGATGGATACAAAAAAGATGCAGATAAATTAGAAGAATTAGCTAAGTTTGTGGATAATAAAGATGTATTAAATAAACTTGGTGAAATTAAAAAACATAATAAAATTGAACTAAAGAATTATTTAAATAAAACTCAAGGTTTAGAAATAAATGAAAACTCTATATTTGATATCCAAATTAAGAGACTTCATGAGTACAAGAGACAACAAATGAATGTCTTATACATCATAAATAAATATTTAGAGATAAAGAGTGGTAAGGTACCAACTACTCCAATCACAATGATATTTGGAGCAAAGGCTGCACCGGCTTATATAATTGCACAAGATATTATTCATACAATACTTTGCTTACAAGAGATAATTAATAATGATTCTGAAGTTAATAAGTACTTAAATGTAGTTATGGTTGAAAACTATAATGTAACTAAGGCATCTAAATTAATACCAGCTTGTGATATATCAGAACAAATTTCACTTGCATCTAAAGAAGCTTCAGGTACTGGTAACATGAAATTCATGTTGAATGGTGCATTAACACTTGGAACAGAAGATGGAGCAAATGTTGAAATACATCAATTAGTTGGAGATGAAAATATATATATCTTTGGTGAATCTCCAGAATCAGTAATAGAACACTATAAGAAAGCTGATTATGTTTCTAAAAAATTCTATGAAAAACCTGAAATTAAGAAATTAGTAGATTTTATAGTAAGCGATGAAATGATTAAAGTTGGAGATAAAGAAAACTTAACAAGACTTCATCAAGAATTAATAAATAAAGACTGGTTTATGACATTACTTGATGTTGAAGACTATATTAGAGTTAAAGATATTGCGTTTAAAGATTATGAAGATAGAGAAACTTGGAATAAGAAAGTATTAATAAATATTAGTAAGGCTGGATTCTTCTCTTCAGATAGAACAATTGCACAATATAATGAAGATATTTGGCATCTATAAGATGAAATAATGAAGATGAACTAAATAGGTTAAATTCTATTTAGTTCATTTTATTTTATTATTGACAGTAGCATCGGAGTATAATATTATCTAATTATATAGATTTCAAAGAAAAGGATGTTGTTTTGTGAGTGTCTAGTATCAATTTATAGTAACTTAATAATTAATTCAAAATAGGTATTTTTCTACCTTTATTTGTTGTTGAATTAATTAACTATAATTTATGATACTACGAGTTTACGAAATTTACTTCTAAGGATATTACTATCCTTTAATAATTATGAAGTTTTTAAACTGTGGAAGTATCCACAGTTTTTTTGTGCTTATAACACAATTTGTGGAAAAGTATGAAACTTAAATATAATTTTGTGGATAAGTTTTTAAAAATATGAAATCTATATGGATTTTCGTAGACTTGAATACTATAGAGAAAGTCGGAGAAAAAATGAATAATAAAAGTTTAGAAAAATTACATTATAATGAATTAAAAGAAATAGTTAAATCTTATTGCAAAAGTGGACTTGGAAAGAAGTTAATAGATAAACTTACTCCAAGTAATAATATAAAACAGATACAAAGGATGTTAGATGAAACATCAGAAGGCAGAAGACTTATAGATGCAGGCTATAATATACCTCTTGAAGGAATTTTTGATATAAGCACACTATTAGATAAATTAGAAAAAGGCGGTGTTCTTGAACCTTCGGAATTAACAACTATAAATGATTTTTTAAGAGGATGTAGAAAAATAAAATTATTTATTAAAGACAAGGAAGGATATGCAAAGACTTTAAGCTTGTATGGTGAGAATATAACAGAATTAAATTATATTGAAGAAGAAATAAATTTATGTATAAGTGGAAGTATAGTTGATTCAAATGCAAGCAAAGAATTGAAGAGAATAAGAAAACAAATTAGTATTTGTGAAGAAAGGATTAAAGATAAATTAGAAAAGTTTATTAAAAATCCAAACAATAAAGAATATCTTCAAGAGAATTTTATAAGTCAAAGGAATGGAAGATATACTGTTCCCATAAAATCTTCATATAAAAATCATGTACAAGGAACTATAGTTGAAACATCTTCTAAGGGAAATACAATTTTTATTGAACCGTCTGTAATAGGAAAATATACTACAGAATTAAATAGTTTAAAAGCAGACGAAAGTATAGAAGAATATAAAATATTATCAACTATCAGTGAAATGATATATGAAAGAAGCAAGGAGCTTAAAGTCAATATAGAAGTAATAGCTGAGTATGATATGATTCTGGCAAAGGCTAAATATAGCAAAGAAATAAATGGTATAGCACCAGCAATAAATAATTATGGTTATATAAATATAAAGGATGCTAAATATCCATTAATAAAAAATCCTGTTCCATTGGATTTTAAAATTGGAGAAGATTTTAGAACTTTAGTTATAACTGGTCCAAATGCTGGTGGAAAAACTGTTGTATTAAAGACAATAGGACTTTTAACTCTTGCAGTCCAAAGTGGATTTCATATAGGAGCTTCCCATAATAGTGAATTATCTATATTTGATAAGATATTCGTTGATATAGGAGATAATCAAAGTATTGAAAATTCTTTAAGCACATTTTCATCCCATATAAAGAATATTTCTGAAATATTAAAAGAAAGCAACAAAAGTACACTATTATTATTTGATGAAATAGGCAGCGGAACAGAGCCAAATGAAGGGGCAGCACTTGCTATTGCTATTTTAGAAGAATTTTATCACAAGGGATGTATAACAGTTGCAACCACTCACTATGGAGAGATAAAAAATTTCTCGCAGAATCATCCTGATTTTGAGAATGCTGCAATGGAATTTAAGAAGGATACATTAGAACCCCTTTATAAGCTTTCTATTGGAAAAAGTGGAAATAGTAATGCTTTATATATATCAAGAAAAATGGGAATTAACGAAAATATAATTCAAAGAAGTAAGGAATATATAGAAAAGAAAAATTATAATTACTCATCTATAGATAGCACTAAAATTAATAAGAAAAAGATAGATGAGGCTGAGGATGAAAAACAATATGAATACAGTGTTGGAGATAAAGTTTTATTACTAGACAAAAATATAAGTGCAATAGTTTATAAAGGGATAGATCAATTTAATAACATTGTCGTTTTATTGAATAAAGAGTTTATAGAAGTTAATTACAAGAGGATTAAATTGGAAATAAAAGCTGAAGAATTATATCCGGAAGGATATGATTTAAATCAATTATTTATGAGTTTTAAGGAAAGGAAACTGGAAAGAGATATAGAACGAGGATCTAAAAAAGCTCTTAAGAAGATAAGAAAAGAAGCTATGAAAAATAAAAGCTAGTTTTTATAACTTTATTTATAAGATCTTAATATTAATTTTAAATAATATTAGGATCTTATTCTTTATAAATAAATTACTTTATTTGTATGAAATTACAAAATATACTTACGGGGATCAACAATAAAGGAAAAGATGGTACAATAGAATAGTAATGTAAATTTTTTTAAGGAGGGGTTGAATATGAAGGTATTAAAAAAAATAATAACATTTTTAATTATGTTTTCTTTTATAATCGGAATGGCTCCAATATCAAATACATTAGTACAAGCTGCTGAGTCTGAAGAAAACGTATACGTAAAGATAAGATATCAGAGAGTCGATTCTGATTACAAGGATTGGAATCTATGGGTGTGGGAAGAAGGCAAGGATGGAAAGCAAGTAGACTTCATGGGGATTGATGAAGATGGTGCTTTTGCAGTTGTTAAAACAACAAGAGCAGCAGGGCCATTAAACTTTATTATTAGAAAAGGAGATTGGGCAGAAAAGGCTACTGATAATGTGGCTGTAGATTTAAGTAACGGAGATACAGAAGTTGTTATGACACAAGGCAAAGATGAGACAGTAAGAACAGATAGAGAAATTAATAAAAAATTTAATGAAGTTAAGTTGAATTTACATTATTTTAGATATAAGGGAGATTATAGTTCATCTGATTTATCACTATGGACAGATGGAGAAGCTCAAGAAAAAATTAAATTTTCTTCAGAAGACGATTACAATAAGGTTGCTACTATTACGAAAAATAATTTAGAAAATAAAAATAACATCTATTTTGTTATAGGAAATGATATAACTAATGCAAGGAAAATCAATTTAGCGTATGCAAATAAAAATGGTGTAATTGATGCATACTTGCTACAAGAAGCAGATAAGGTTTATTATAAAGCAGATGAACCGATTAGATATCCAGAAGTAACATACTTTAAAATTGATTCATTGAATAGTATGAATTTTAAAGTAAATTCAGAGATAAAAAATGTAGATAATATTGTTCTTAAAGAAAATGGAATAGTATTATCTAAAAATGAATATGATATAACTCTCAATGAGAATAAATTAAGTGGAAATATAAAATCAAAAAAGGATCTTGATATTAATAAAACATATACATTAGAAATACCAAATTATAAGAGTTTAGACTCAAGCCTTGGACAAATACTTGGAAGCAAATTATTTGAAGACTTATACAAATATGATGGAGAACTTGGTGCAATTTATAATAAGGACAATACTAAATTTGTTTTATGGGCACCAGCAGCTACAAAAGTAAAAGTGGCTTTATATGGACGTGATGGAAAGACATATCTTTCACCAGCACAAAAGGTTGTTGATATGACTAAAGGAAAGAGCGGAGAATGGACATATACAGAAAAAGGAGACTTAGATGGTGTTTACTATAATTATTTGGTGACAGTTAATGGACAAGAAAATGAAGTTGTAGATCCTTATGCAAGCGCTGTAGGTGTCAATGGTAATAGGGGAATGGTAGTTAATTTAGAAACTACTAATCCAAGTGGATGGGATAAAGATAAAAGCCCTGTATTAAAATCACCAACAGATGCAATGATTTATGAAATGCATATTAGAGATTTTTCTATAGATGAAAACTCTGGAATAACATTAGAGTATAGGGGGAAGTATAAAGGTGTTTGGCAGGACAATACAACAATTCCTAATAAAGATATAAAAACAGGAGTGTCTCATTTAAAAGAATTAGGTGTTAATGTAGTTCATTTAATGCCAGCTTATGATTATCAATCAGTTGATGAAACAAAAACTAGTGAACAATATAATTGGGGATATGACCCTCAGAACTTCAATGTCCCAGAAGGTTCATATTCTACAGACCCTTACAATGGAAAAATGAGAATAGAAGAATTCAAAGAAATGGTACAAGAGCTTCATAAGCAAAATATAAAAGTGGTTATGGACGTTGTTTATAATCATACTTTCAATAATGAATCTTCTTTTGAAAAAGCTGTACCAGGATACTATTATAGATTTGATAAAGATGGAAATTTTTCAAATGGTTCGGGAACTGGTAATGAAGTTGCAACAGAAAGATATATGGCTAGAAGATTTATTATAGATTCACTAAAATATTGGGTTAATGAATACCATGTTGATGGATTTAGATTTGACTTAATGGGGGTGTATGATATTTATACAGTAAAAAAGATAAGAAGTGAACTAGATAAAATTGATCCATCAATAATAATGTATGGTGAAGGATGGAGTGGAGGAACAACACAATTGGTTCCAGAAAATAGTGCATTAAAGGCTAATGGTCCTAAATTTGGAAAATCACAAGTAGCAATGTTTAGTGATGATTTAAGAGATGGACTTAAAGGACATGTATTTACAGAGAATGCGCCTGGTTATATTAATGGTAAGGAAGATTTAGAGGATACAATTAAATTTGGTATAGTTGCATCAACTCAGCATGATGGAATAGATTATTCTAAAGTAAACTATTCAAAAGAGGCATGGGCTAATGAACCATATCAAACAATTAATTATGTAACATCTCATGATAATCATATGTTATGGGATAGATTACAGTTAAGTGCGCCGGATGCAAGTGAATCAGACCGCTTAGCTATGAATAGATTAGCAGCAACAATAGTATGGACATCTCAAGGAATTCCATTCATGCAAGCAGGAGAAGAATTTGCTAGAACTAAACGTGATGAGAATGGTAACTTGGAAGGGAATAGTTATAAGTCTCCAGATTCAGTTAATGAACTTGATTGGAATAGAATTGGTGAATATAAAGATCTATATGAATATTATGTAGGATTAATAAAACTTAGAAGTTCTCATAAGGCATTTAGAATGGATACTACAAAACAAATTCAGGATAATCTTACTTTCTTAGAGAATGGCAAAGATTTTAAAGGAGATAATGTTGTAGCATATGTTTTAAATGGGAAAAATGTAGGCGACTCTTGGAATAAAATAGCTGTAATGTTTAATTCAACTGATAAAGCGGTTGAAGTCCAATTATCATCTGAAGATTGGACAGTAGTAGTAGATGGTAACAAGGCAGGGGTAGAAACATTAGGAAAAGTTGAAGGTTCAAAAGTTATATTACCAGCTAAGAGTTCATATGTACTTGTAGATACAGAAAGTTATAATGAGTCTAATAATTAAAAATATTATTTTCTAAGAAAAGCTTTGAAGAGTTTACTCTTCAAAGCTTTGTTTTATAGAAATAATTATCCAAAGTTAGTGTTTCTATATTTAGATGGGGACATTCCAGTAAAAGATTTAAAAACTTTGTAAAAATGACTTTGATCATGAAATCCAAGAGTTAAGGCTATTTCTAATATGCTTTCATTAGTAGTAAGAAGTAAAACTTTAGCTCTTTCTATTCTTATTTTTTTAGCATAATTCATGATGGTTATGCCCATATGCTTTTTAAAGCAGTCAGATATATATCCTTGTGAAAGATTTAGGTCTTGTGACAGTTTTTCTAGAGAAACATGACTTTCGATATTTAAATGAAGATGTTTTAAAATCCTATTGATTACAAAGTTATCTGTTACTTCTATATCATTTATTAAAAGGTTTATATATGTGTCTATCATCTGAATCTCTAGTTGTTGTAAATCTTCCAATGTCTTTTTTGTAGGAATTAAATCATAAAACTTATTATATATTGGATGAAGATATTTCTTTAAAACACCATTTTTAACAACTTCAGTTGTATAGATTGCATTCCAAATGATTAAATCATTTTTTTTATCTTGAATTGAAATCTCATCAATTTTTTCACCTATATGTTTATTTCTTATTATTTCAAGTATTTCAGGTTTAGCTCTTAAACCTATAAGAAATGTTATTCTGTTATTAAAAATATTATTATCAGATTTAAAAGATTCACTCATAGTACTGCCTCCTGAAATATTAAAATATAAATTAATGTATAAACTAAGATTATGTATATACATATTATATTAAATATATACAATTTTAATCAATAGTATTTGCTATAATAACAATATAATTTGAAATGTAAGAATCAAGGTATAGTAACTTTTCTTACCCGGGGATGTTATAGGTACTAGCCACCAAAGTAAAGAGAATTTCTGGAGGCGATTTTTAAATGAATAAATATGGAATATATCATGTAACAGAGGCACCTTATTGCTATGCTAAAGATTGTAATAAATTGACTTTAAGAGTTAGAACAGCAGCAAAAGATATAGAAGAATGTACCGTCTTTTATAAAGATAAATATTTTGAAAGCTCACCATATGAAAATAAAAGTATGGATGTTGTAGCTACATCGGAATTATTTGATTTTTTTCAATGCGATATTAATACAGATAGAAATAGATATGAGTATTACTTTAAATTAATAGATACAGATAAAAAAGAATACTATCTAACAGAAAGAGGCGTTTCAGAAGGAAATAGCTATCCTTTCATTTTTCCTTATATAGCTCATGAAGATGTATATGAAGAAGTAGAATGGATGCAGGAGAGCATTGTTTATCAGATATTTCCTGAGAGATTTTGCAATGGGGATTCAAGTATCAATCCAGAATATGTAATGCCTTGGGGGGAAGAAAAAAATCTATCATATCGTTCTAGATATGGTGGTGATCTTAAGGGAATAATAGATAAGTTAAAATATTTAGAAGACTTAGGTGTAGATGTGATTTATGTTACACCAATATTTAAATCAAATACTGCTCATAAATATAATACATGTGATTATTTTAATATAGATCCAGAGTTTGGCACTGTTGAAGTGGCAAAAGAATTAGTGCATAAGTGTCATTCAAAAAATATAAAAATAATACTGGATGCTGTATTTAATCATTCAGGTGATGATTTTTTTGCTTTTCAAGATTTACTTACTAATCAAGAAAAGTCTAAATATACTGATTGGTATTTTGTTGACAATTATCCTGTTAATTTTAATAAAGGAAATTACTATACCTTTGGAAAAAATCATAGGAATATGCCAAAGTTTAATACTAATAATCGTGAAGTAAGAGATTATCTATTAGGAGTAGGGGAATATTGGGTAAAAGAAATAGGTATCGATGGATGGAGATTAGATGTATGTGATGAAATAGGACATGATTTTTGGAGAGAATTTAAAAAGAGAATAAAAAGTATAAATAAAGATGCAGTTTCTAAAGATTTATGGGTAAATAAAATATATTTTAGAACTAATCAAGTTAATTCAGCAGGGGATAGTGGTTATTTAAATCTTAACTATTGGCGTGGTGGAAGTGCTACATCTTCAACAGTAAAGGTGTGTAATGGAGTTAATACAGGAGAACAAGGATATTTACAATGTGGAAACTTTAAAGCATATGGAACAAAAAATGCATGTGTTCAAACTTCTGTCGGATACGTAGATATAAATGCATATGAAACAGCTGAATATTATTTCGGTGATATAGGGGAAACGATAC
>ERZ781272.334-NODE-334-length-39922-cov-4.649434_pt1 | contig 39922 bp, 42 predicted proteins | sample MGYA00375850_ERZ781272 | MGnify/ENA primary metagenome ERZ781272 (study PRJEB29790, sample SAMN06051246) | human gut metagenome | host: Homo sapiens | place: USA: Cincinnati, Ohio | collected 2013-06-21 | study: EMG produced TPA metagenomics assembly of the Gut...
CGATTTGAATACGTTCTTTCCATGTAGTTTCCCGTCTTTGCTTCATGTAGCTTCCTCCTCCAGAAAACTTTGCGGAGTTAAAGGTTCCATGAGCATTATACACCTTTATCCAATTGTGGAGCTGACGATCATTTCGCAACTTATATTTTTTGCTGATTTCTTGAGACTGCCTGCCCCGGACAGGTATTCCCGTACTGCCTTCAACTTTAGTTCTGGTGGATAGACTCGGTTTTGCTGATACGGCAGAAATCCAGCCGCCCCTTCCGCTTCATACCGTGCGCTCCATCTATAGATTGTCGTTGTCCCAACTCCTGCATACCGAGCAGCTTGAACTAAGCTCATTTCTCCTTGCTGGTACCTCCTGACAATCTCGACTTTTTCTTCTGCGTTCAGTTTCCCTTTTTGTGGCATAGAATTGCTCCCTTCATGATGACAGTTTGTTTTTTCACTGTCTCTCATAAAGGGAGCATATCAATGTTCTATCTCCTGCTTTTCGGTCCTGAGAAAGAATTATTCGTAGAGCGGATACTTCTCACAGATCGCGCCAACTCTGGCACGCAGAGTATCTACCTTGCTTTCAAAATCGGGGAGCGCCGCCTGATGGATGATATCTGCGATTTCCGCCATATCATCTTCCACAAATCCGCGGGTCGTGACCGCCGGAGTACCGACGCGGATACCGCTAGTGACAAACGGTTTTTGAGGATCATTTGGAATCGCATTTTTGTTCACCGTGATATAAACCTCATCAAGACGGTGTTCCAACTCTTTTCCAGTGATGTTGTGGCAGCGCAGGTCAACGAGAATCAGATGGTTGTCCGTTCCGCCGGATACCAAATCAAAGCCCTTGGCCTTGAGTGCATCCGCAAACGCGCTTGCGTTTTTGACCACCTGATGTTGATAGGCTTTGAAATCCTCAGAAAGCGCCTCCTGGAAGGAGACGGCTTTTGCCGCAATGATGTGCATCAGCGGGCCGCCCTGTGTTCCCGGGAAGATGGCCTTGTCAATGAGCTTGCCGAGCTCTTCCTTGCACAAAATCATGCCGCCCCGCGGACCACGCAGGGTTTTGTGGGTTGTGGTAGTGACAACATCCGCATAGGGGACAGGGGAGGGATGCTCGCCCGCTGCAACCAACCCTGCGATGTGCGCCATGTCCACCATAAAGTAAGCGCCGACCTCTTTTGCGGTTTTGGAGATGCGTTCAAAATCGATGACGCGGGGATAAGCGGAAGCGCCGGCGACAATCATCTTCGGGTGATGCTCCTTCGCGAGATTGTCCAGTGCATCGTAGTCGAGGAATCCGTTTTCATCCACACCATAGGGAATGAAATTGAAGTATTTTCCGGACATGTTTACCGGGGAACCATGAGTCAAATGCCCGCCGTGGGCCAGATTCATGCCGAGCACGGTATCTCCGGGTTTAAGCAGCGAAAAGTACACGGCAAGGTTTGCCTGTGCTCCGGAGTGCGGCTGGACATTGGCATGTTCTGCACCGAACAGCTTCTTTGCGCGCTCAATTGCAAAATTTTCCGCAATATCAACGCATTGGCAACCGCCGTAATAGCGGTGTGCGGGATATCCTTCCGCGTATTTGTTGGTCAGTACGCTGCCCATAGCCGAAAGCACAGCGGTGCTGACGATGTTTTCGGAGGCGATGAGTTCGATGTTTCTCTGCTGCCGTCTAAGCTCCAGGGTAATGGCATCTGCGATTTCCGGGTCTGTTCCCCGCACATTTTCAATGGAAGTGCGAATGATTTCATTCATGTTGACTCCTCCTTGCATGGCTTAGTGTCCTAGTTTAACCTTATCCCCATTCTACTATAAAAAAAATGGGAAGGCAAGCTTATGGATTGTAGATTTACGCGCGCAGTTTTGTATGTTATACTACATATATACTTTTTTTACTAGGAGGAAGCAGAATCTATGGAGAAAAAAGTACGTGCGCTGCTGGCGATCCATGCGCTTAAAGAACGCTATCCGGACGCCATCTGTTCACTGACCTATGAAAATCCGCATGAACTTTTGATATCCACCCGCCTTGCCGCCCAATGTACGGATGCAAGGGTCAACATTGTGACAGTGGATTTGTTCCAAAAATATCGTTCCATCGAAGATTTTGCAAATGCAAAAGTCGAAGATGTGGAAGCCATCGTGCGTCCCTGCGGTTTTTACAAGACAAAGGCAAAAGATATTGTCAACATGTGCATCATGCTTCGGAACGTATACGGCGGCAAGCTGCCAGATACTGTTGAGGAACTGACAAAGCTTCCGGGTGTCGGGCGCAAAACAGCCAATCTTGTGGTAGGGGATATTTACCATAAACCCGCCGTCGTCTGTGATACCCACTGTATCCGCATTACCAATCTGCTTGGGCTTTCCACAACCAAGGACCCGAAAAAGGTGGAGATGCAGCTGCGGGAAATTCTACCGCCGGAGGAATCCAATGATTTCTGCCACCGCCTGGTACTGTATGGCCGGGATATCTGCAAGGCGCGCACTCCCAAATGTGAGGAGTGCATCATGAAGGATTTCTGCGAGCACTATGAACAGACCCACGGTGCACAAGTATGAACCGGGCAGCCGGAAGATGTATCAGCTATGGATTCGCTGCCTTTGCCCTGTTTTTCTCCATTGCGCCCGTTTTTGTCTACGGTGTATTTGGCGGAGGAAGCGTTTTGCTGCTTGCGGCTGGAATCTTTTTTGCGGTGCTCCCGTCTCTGGCGGGATTTTTAAAGCACAGAGGAAAGAGGGGTATCATGTGGCTTCGTACCATTTACATTCTAATGACGGCGGGGCTCGTGGTATGCGGGTCGATGATTGCCGCCATGCTTTACACGGCACATGGGAAGGGATATGATCCTTCAGATCCGCCGAAAACCGTACTGGTGCTCGGCTGCCAGGTGCGTGGAACATCGCCCTCCCTGATGCTTCAGAGAAGGCTTGATGTGGCCTATCGTTATCTCGAGCAATACCCGGATGCGGTATGTGTGGTCTCCGGCGGACAGGGGGAAGATGAGGACATTCCGGAAGGAGAGGCGATGCAAGCCTATCTCCTTGAAAAAGGAATCACTCCCGAGCGCATTTATAAGGAAACACGCTCGAAAAACACCAAGGAAAACTTTTTATATTCCACTAAGATTCTCGAGGGAGAAAATCTGAGCAAAGAAATCGTTGTCGCTTCGGACGGGTTTCATCAGCTGCGCGCGTCGATGTTTGCAAAGGACAATGGGCTTGCATTCCATGCACTGCCCGCCAATACTCCGGTGCTCTTGGCACCGGGATACTATGCCAGGGAATTGATGGGGGTCATTAAATCCGTTCTGTTTGACAGAACTTAAAGCTTAAGGAGGAAATCCAAATGGAATCAATTGGAAAGAAAAACGAAGTCAGTGTTACGGTCACCGAGCAGCTGCTCGCATGCAATGTGGGAAGCGGGGAGGTCAGAGTATATGCCACTCCCATGATGATAAGCCTGATGGAACAGGCGGCTTCCGGCTGTGTGAAAGAACTGCTGGAAGAAGGACAGACCACAGTCGGCGTGAATATGAATGTCAGCCATGTGGCGGCAACTCCCTGTGGAATGAAGGTTACGGCAAGCGCCGAAGTGACAGCTTGGGAGGGAAGAAGCATTACTTTCGCTGTCAAAGCATATGATGAAGCAGGGCTGATTGGAGAGGGTACGCACAGCCGTGTCGTCGTCACGAAAGAGCGCTTTGAACAAAAGGCACAGTCCAAGCTGGGATAGGAAAATTGTTCCCCGGCTGGATACAACCGAATCAGGGAGGGATCGTCCTTGAAATACGATTTAGCATGGCAAGGGCTTGACGATCTGTTCGACGAAGTCTATGGTTACATGACCGGACTGTTGGAACGCACAGGGGAATCAGGCCTTGCCGATCTTGTCCCGAACGAGTTTGAAGGCTCAAGGTGCGGTGATTTGTACTCCGTCATCTATGATGCCCGTCTTTGCCTGTCGGAGCAGGCGGGCCTGGAGGATGGAGAGGATCCGGAAGATGTCCGGAAGATCTACCAGTCCTATGAGGAGATGCAGGAAATTTTGTGCCGTAGATCGTTTGAATACGGTTGGATGCTGGCAATGGAACAGCTCCGGCAGAAAAATATAAAGTAAAAAGCTTTATCCATCCTTGTTTCTTTTGTCCAGGAGTACACAGCCTGTTTCATCCGGGCTGTAGACATCTGAATCATAGCGACAAAAACCTCCCTGCCGGCGGCAGGGAGGTTTTTCCTACCTGTAATTGTACTTACAGGACGTTTTTCATTCTTTTCATAGCTTCCATAGTGTTGTTGTGGTCTCCAAATGCAGTCAGGCGAAAGAAACCCTCTCCGTTTTCACCGAATCCGGCGCCCGGAGTGCCGACAACAGCGGTTTTTTCAAGCAGGAAATCGAAGAATTCCCAGGAACCCATTCCGTTCGGACATTTGAACCAGATATAGGGGGAGTTGACTCCACCAAAATAGGGGATTCCTTTTTCCTCCAATGCCTTTGCAATTACCTGAGCATTTTTGCGGTAGTAGTCGATGTTTTCCCTGGTCTGGCGTTTTCCCTCCTCGGTGAAAACTGCCGCTGCGCCGCGCTGGACAATATAGGAAACGCCGTTGAACTTAGTGGTCTGGCGGCGCAGCCAAAGCTTGTTGAGCACGATGTCTTTCCCACAATTGTCCTTTGCGGTCAGTGTTTTAGGGACGATGGTGTAGCCGCAGCGGGTACCGGTAAAGCCTGCTGTTTTGGACAGGGAGCAAAATTCAATCGCGCAGGTTTTGGCTCCTTCGATTTCAAAGATACTGCGGGGAAGGTTTTTGTCTGTAACAAACGCCTCATATGCCGCGTCAAAGAGAAGGATGGCCCCCTGTCCGTTGGCATAATCCACCCAGGCTTTGAGCTGTTCGCGGTTATAGGTAGCACCGGTCGGATTGTTCGGGGAACAAAGATAAACAAGATCCGCAGATTGTTCCGGCGGCATCGGGCAAAAGCCGTTTGATTCGTCTGCCTTGAGGTAGACAATGTTGGAGCCGAGCATCACGTTAGTATCCACATAAACCGGATAGACCGGGTCGGGAATGAGCACAGTATTGCCTGCGCTGAACAAATCGGTGATGTTGCCGACATCGCTTTTGGCGCCGTCGCTGATGAAGATTTCATCGAGCTCCAAGGAGACCTCCATTTCCTTTTGGTAGTATTCCTGCACACGCTCGCGGATAAAGCCATATCCCTGCTCCGGGCCGTAGCCGTGGAAGGTTTCCTTCTTGGACATATCGTCCACCGCACTGTGCATCGCGTCGGTCACACAGCCGACCAAAGGGAGCGTTACGTCTCCGATTCCCATCTTGATAATCTTTTGTTCCGGATGGCTGCTTGCAAAAGTGCCGACACGTTTTGCCACTTCGGAAAAGAGATAACTCTCTTTTAATTTGAGATAGTTTTGATTGATCTTTGCCATGTCAGTAATCCCTCTCTTATTCTCTCTTGATTGCAAAGGAGCGCCCCTTCACCAGGTTTCTATTATATCCTCGGGAAAGAGAAGTATCCTGTTTCTAGATTTAGAAACATAGATTGTCGTCAAGTTCCATTACGCCGTCAAAGACATGTGTTGCGAGGCCTTCCATTAAAACGGTTCCGTCGTTTTGATAGGTGGTGTGCAAATCGCCGCCTCTGAGATGGACAGTCAAAGTGGTGCCGCGCTTGGTAAAGCCGTTTAACACACAGGCCACCGTGACCGCACAAGCGCCGGTTCCACATGCATAGGTTTCGCCGGACCCGCGCTCCCAAACACGCATTTCCACTTCCGTGTCGCTGATGATACGGACAAACTCCGTATTGATGCGGTCAGGGAACAGGCAGTGGTGTTCAAATCTCGGCCCGATTTTCTCAAGGTTCAGATTTTTTACGTCCTCGCAGAACACAATCGCATGCGGATTTCCCATGCTCACACAGGTGATCCGATAGGGTTTTCCATCCACTTCCACCGGCTGGTTGATAAAATCGCTGCGATTGGAAGCAACCGGAATCTCCTGCGGATTCAGTATGGCCTGGCCCATGTTGACCTTGGCGGATGCGACTTTGCCGTCTTTCACCGTCATCTCAATGGCTTTGATACCGCTGAGGGTTTCCAGTGTGATGGCGGTTTGGTTCGTTAGGCCGTTGTCATAGACGTATTTTGCTACACAGCGGCTGGCGTTGCCGCACATCTTTCCTTCGGAACCATCCGCATTGAACATCCGCATTTTAAAATCCGCTTGATCAGACGGCAAAATCAATACCAGGCCATCGGCGCCGACACCGAAGTGACGGTCGCTTAAGAATATGGAGAGCTTATCCGGATGAGACGGGGCTTGATGCATGCAGTTGAGATAGACATAATCGTTCCCGATGCCATGCATTTTTGTAAAGTGAAGGGTCATTGTGGTTTCCTTCTTTCTGAGGTTTCAATTTTGTATCTGTACTGAAAATGGGAAAGGGTTAGCCCTTCCAACCGATATCACATTATAACACGCGAAAACACGCGGAACAGACACGAATTGTTTATTTTCAACCGGTAATTCCTTTTATAAAAAGTGATAATAAAACCCGCCTGCCGTTTGAAGACAGACGGGTGATCGATCCTAAATGGAATCCCGGATGCTCTTGATATGCCGGATGACAAAATCGAGCTCATCCCGGTCATGGGTCGCCATCAGGGTAAAACGAAGTCTTGCCTGTCCCTTTGCAACACTAGGATAGAGGATCGTAGGAACAAAGATGCCCTTGTTGTAAAGCAGTTCGCTGAATTTGGTTGCACGGCATTCCTCTCCGATAATCAGGGAGACAATGGCGCTTTTGGTGTTAACACGCGAAAAACCAATTTCATGCAGGCCTTTGACGAAATAGCAGACATTCTCTCTCAGTTTTTCAACCAGCTCTGGATGCGCTTTGACAATCTCTAGCGCTTTGATTGCCGCAGCGGTAGAAGAAGGGGAGTTCGGTGTTGTCGCCCGGAAGGTATTGGCGGTATTGCGGATGTAATCGCAGACAATGTTGTCAGCCGCGACAAACCCGCCTTCTGAAGCGAGGGCCTTGCCGAAGGTGCCCGTAATCAGGTCGATTTCCTTCGTCAGCCCGAAATATTCCCCGATACCGCGGCCGGTTTCCCCTATAACACCAGTGGCATGGGAATCATCCACCAGGGTGTAAAGGTGAAACTGCTTGGCAATCGAGACAATATCTGGAAGATTAGCGATATCCCCCTCCATATTAAACACGCTGTCCGTGACAATCATGCCACGCTTGGACTGGCTGTCCTTGACCTTTTGATAGAGGTCGTTAATATCGCTGTGTTTGTAGTAAACCGTGTGGCCTTTTGCCAGCCGGCAGGCGTCGTGGGAACTTGCATGGTTTCGCTCATCACAGAAAATGGTGAATTCTTCTGTGCAGATAGCCGGGATGACGCCGATATTCGTCATGTAACCGGAGTTAAACAGCACAGCGGCCTGCTTGCCCTTGAAAGAAGCAATCTGTTGCTCCAGTGTCCGGTGAACGTCATAACTTCCTGTGGAAAAGCGGGAGCCGCCTGCGGATACACCGTACCGTTTGATGGCGTTGACCGCCGCCTGTTTGACCTGTTCGTTGTCGGATAACCCAAGATAGCTGTTGGAGGACATGACGAGCATATTAACCCCGTTAATGATGCAGTACTTGTTTTGCGGGGTGCTTACATAGGAAAGTTTGCGGTATAAATTGTTCTTTTTTATTTCATCGAGTCTAAATTTCAAAAATTCCATACTATCACCTTCACCCAGGTTCGGCAAATGCCGCTGGTTATCTCTGCCCTGTTCCCGAAATCGGAACATAAGTTGAAACATGTCACGAGATTATGATACTATAATAATGCTTATTATACTACGCGATAATCGCGATGTATAGCCTTGTTTGGCGAATACCGTCATTTTTACCAAAATGAATCGGAGGAATTGACATGGAGTTGCTTAGGGAGCGATGGGATAGGCAGGCATATCAGGATTTCCTCGCCTACCTGAATAACCTGGCAGAGGAGGATTACCGGAAATTCCGGGTGAGGATTGTCAAGGCGGATTTGCCGATTCTGGGCGTTCGCCAACCCCTGATGAGACGCCTTGCCGGTCGGATTTTAAAGGGAAATGCTCACTCTTTCCTTGAAATCCCAAAGGGTCCGGCTTTTGAGGAGCAGATGATGCACGGCTATGTTTTGGCGCGTATTGCCCTGCCCTATGAACAAAAGCTCCCGCTGATTCTTGATTTTACCGGAAAGATGGACAACTGGTCCGTCTGTGATGACTTTGTGACCGCGCTCAAACCTTTTATCCGGGAGTATCGGGAACCGTTTTTGCAGGATATCCGTCATTTTGCATTTGATGAGAATCCCTGGAAAGTCCGCTTTGTTCTGGTGGTCCTGCTCGAGTGCTATCTGGAAGAGGACAAGCTGGAAGAGGCCCTTTCCCTCTGTTGCCGGGTAGATCGGGAGGAATATTATGTTAAAATGGCGCAGGCCTGGCTACTTTCCATGGCCTATGTTAAAAACCCGGAAAGAACACTCAAAGCCATCCGCTATTTCGAGAAGGACCGGTTTGTCTTTCTCAAGTCTATCTCCAAGATTATGGATTCCTATCAGGTGAGCAAGGAACATAAAACTGCACTTCGTGAGATGCGGGAAGAATACAAGCGGCAGTATGGGAAAAGTGAATATATCTGAGCACTGCCCTTAGCAAAGATTGTGTCATCCCGTCCGTCAACCTGAGCGACAAGCAGCTTGCAACCATCAGCGAGTACACAAAAAAGATTGCGCTCGAGCTTGGTGTGCGCGGCCTAATGAATATACAGTATGCCATTGAGGGCGACATCTATGTGCTCGAGGCAAACCCGAAGGCCTCCAGAACCGTTCCGCTGGTCTCCAAGGTGCTTGGAATCCAGATGGTTCCCCTGGTGACAAAAAATATGACCCTGCCGATGACCGGGGCCGAGTCTCCGCTTGTCGGCCTCAAACATCATAAGGTCAAACACTGTGGCGTCAAAGAGGCGGTCTTTCCGTTCAACATGTTCCCGGAAGTCGACCCTCTGCTCAGGCCGGAGATGCGCTCTACCGGCGAGGTGCTGGGCCTTGCGGATTCCTTTGGCCTTGCGTTCTACCGCGCACAGGAGGCCGCCAAGACAAAGATTCCTCTGAGCGGCGCGGTCTTTATCAGCGTCAGCGACCGCGACAAGGCGGAAGTTGTGGACGTGGTAAAGGAGTTTGCCAAACAGGGCTTCCAGATTGTGGCAATGAGCGGCACAGCAAGCCTGCTTCGAGTACACGGAATCGACTGCGTGCAGACGAAAAAGCTGTACGAGGGCGCGCCGAATGTGCTCGATGAAATCAAGAATAAGAACATCAATTTCATCGTCCATACTCCGTCCGGTTCTTTGAGCACACGACAGCTATATCCGCAAAGCCGCCATCAAGTACGACATCTTCTATGCGAGGACGCGGCAGCACTCGGAATCAAGGCAGTGCATGAGGGCGGAAAGGAAATCGAAGCCAAATGCTTGCAGGAGTATCACGCACAGATTCAGGACAAATAATCTACCAAGCGAAAAGTCGGAACAGGAATATTCCTGTTCCGACTTTTACTTTGCTTAAGTAGAGGGAATGACAGCGTCGTTTCGGTGCTCGCTTCGTCCTCGGCCCTTCTAGGGTTTCTTCAAGATGGGCGTGGTCATGACTTTATTTAAAAGAAGACCGCTCAGATGTCTGTGAGATTGGAATAGATACTCTCGTCCGTCTCGGAGTTTTCGATGAGGACAGCCCCGGCTTCCCGCTGATAAAAAGGGATAGCTTCCTTTGCCGGCCAGCCGATGACAGCATATCCATAGCCCAGTTCCTTCATTGAGTGCAGGCAGGCATGAAGAAGTGCCGCGCCGATTCCCTGCCGCCGCTCGTTTTCCTGTACCCCTGTCGGGCCAAAGAAACCTCTTGCCGTGGCGTCGTAGCAGGCAAACCCGATGATACCGTGTTCTTTCACCGCAATATAGCAGCCGACCGGGTCATGGAAAAGGGCATGCTCGCATTCGTCCGCCCAGCCATCCTGGAAGTTTTCCCGGATAAAGGACAGAACCTTGGATTTATCCGGAGGAAGAACCCGTTTGATGGAAATACCTCGATTTTCCAAAACAGAGTACAAATTTCTGTGTGGCAGGCGATAAAGATTGACGAGTAAATCAGCCATGTTGTCTCCTCCTGTTATGCCTTTTTCGAGCCTGCCGCCCGTGATTTGAAGCGGAAGAAAATTCGGCTCAGGCTTTCAAAGATAGATTTCAGGTTTAACAGTACCATTAAAACCGTGATGCCGATTTCAATGACAATCCAGCCCGGCACCTCGTTTATCATCACAAGGCTTTGAATCAGCAGCAAGGCCGTGTTGAGTGCGAGCTTGAGACTGCTGAAGCGGATTTGAACAAAGCGCTTGGTATCGATCGCGCGCAGCAGGAAAACGGTGAAATAACTAATGAAGGTGGCAAAAGCCGCCCCATTTGCCCCCCAATGAGGAATGAGGATAAGGTTTAGTACGACGTTGGCGACCGCCCCTGCGGCGGTGGTCAGAAAATTGAGCACGCTTTTTTTCTCCACCATGTACACACTTCCGAGAAAGCTGACCAGGCAAGAAAAGGAGGTCGCCATAATCAGGAAGGGGATAAAAGTCCATGACTCATAAAACGAGGCGGACACCATAATCATGGTCAAAAGCTTGCAGCACAAAATCAGGCCGGAACCGACCGCAAAAATCAGGGATTGATAGGTCCCAAACACATTGGTGAAAAAACGGTTTCGCTCAATCGTACCTTTTTCCGTAACAGCGGACATCTGCCAGGCGTCCATGAAGATACTGGAAAATAGCGTGACGATGGTGGGAATTTTGGAAGCCGCGGCATACAGGCCGTTGACATCATTGCCAAGATAAAAGGCGATGATGTATCGGTCGGATGCGCTCGTAATCCACCAGAACATGGTGTTTGGAATCATCGGGATGGCGTATTTGAGCATATCCGCAACAATGGAACGGTTAATCCCTTTAAAATGGAGGTACCGGTACAGCCGCGCGATGGTAAACAGCAAAACGGCAGAGAGAAAATCCGCGCACACAGTGGCAAGGACATATCCGGTGATCCCGAGCTTAAACACTACCAAAAACAGGATATTGAACATGATGGTGGTAAAGGTGCTGAAAATCCCGTCGACTGTGTAAAGCTTGACACACTCCAGAGAGCGGACAAACTGGGAGCAGACGCTGCGAAGCGAGGACATCAACACAAAGAGATAAATAAGTATTGTGTTATCTGAGATATAGGAAATTTTCCGAATCAGCGGATTGCAGAGCAAAAGAACAGCAAACCCGCAGAAAACCGTTACCAGACCTGTGGTAAAGACATCACTTTTGCGAACGGAGGAATCAAGTCCAAAACGGACGATGGAATTGATGATTCCTACGGATACTAATGGCAGCAGAAGGTTTCCCGCCTGCATGATCAGGTCGACGGTACCATATTCCTCAGTCGACAAAACTGCCGTGTACAGTGGCATAAGTAAAAATACCAATGCTTTGGAGCTGAAAGTGCCAATCGCAAACAACACGGTGTTGGAAAGCAGTTTTTTGTATCGGTTCACAGGGACACTCCTTTATCATCTTTTCAGTGGTATGCGGCAGTCCGGGAAGCCCAGATACCCCCGTATACAATCAAAAAATTCTTGCCGTTCCGGCGACAGATGGAGAAACAGAGCATAAAATCAACCTCATTATACCACTGATAAGAAAAAAGTGGAATCCGCTCGGAAATTTGTTTACAAAGAAAATATGTTCTTGATTTTTTCAAACTGACCCGATATCATAAAAAGGCATAGCTTATAAAGAGGAGAACAGCTTGATGGAACAATGGAAAATCTATTTACTGGTTGCATTGGCGGCAGCGCTTGTGACAGCAATTTTCGTTTTACTGATTGGTCAAAATTTGAGAAAACGAAGACGCCAGCGTCAGTATGAACGCATTGGAAGTGAGGCGGAGCAGGAACTCGCCCGTCGTCTTTCCCACCGGTGGGGGACAAATCGAGTATTAACTAATTTGTATCTTCCTAACAAGAAAGGTGCGACAACGGAAATCGATGTGCTTTATCTGTGCCGGCGCGGAATCTTCATTCTCGAGTGCAAGCATTATTCCGGCGAGGTCTTTGGGGATGAAGATGCGGCGAAATGGTACCACGGTCTTTCCGGGGGCAGGGGCTTTGAATTTTATAACCCAATTGCGCAAAACCGGGCGCATTACAATGCATTACGCCAGGTATTAAAACCTGAAGATGAGAGGATTTTGCATCCGATTGTGGTGTTCTGCGGTCCGTGCACACTCAAAAAGGTGAGGGTACGGACAAATTTTTGCCGGGTTGTCAAAGAAAAGAAGCTTTTTCGCACGATGCGCAGAGTGTCGGTACGTGCTCCCCGCCTGTCCAGACGGGAAATCTTACAAACAGCAAAGCTATTGGAACCGTACTGCCATGTGTCGAGGCGGCAAAAGCGGGAACATCTGAAATATGTAAAGTCCAAGAAGTGATTTTGCATAATATGGATGATGTTTACTTTGTGCTGTTGAAACAGAAACTGGCTGTTTTACTTGATTTAGGTAAAGTGTATCAGAATACATCTGCACTTTTCCATATCTTGATGAAATGAAAGGAATAATAGATAAAAATATCTGCTCGAAACTGTGACTTGACTCCTTGTATTTTTTGATTCCCCTCTTTACAATGGAGATATAAGGGGTTTAGTAAAGGAAGATAAAATATGATGACCTTTTCCGGGGCGTTTCGTGTGCATAAATGTCCCTCTGCGATCTATTCTCCAAATTCATCGGGAAACAGGACCCCCTGTTTTCTGGCCAATTGAAAATAGAAATAAAAAACAAAAAAGGGGGTTGCAATAATTATACTCATGTGGTATATTTTAATCGCGGTAAGAAAAGCGAATACCAAATAATAACAATTATTATTAAGAAACCAACATTTAGGAGGAAATGAAAATGAAAAAATTTGTATGTTCTGTCTGTGGTTATGTTTATGAGGGCGAGACCGCTCCGGATTTTTGCCCGCAGTGCAAAGCACCGAAAGAGAAATTCGTCGAGCAGAAGGGTGAAAAATCCTGGGCCGCTGAACATGTAGTCGGCGTTGCACAGGGCGCGAGCGAGGACATCATGGAAGACCTCAGAGCAAATTTCCAGGGCGAGTGCTCCGAAGTCGGTATGTATCTTGCCATGGCAAGAGTCGCACATAGAGAAGGCTATCCGGAAATCGGCCTGTACTGGGAGAAAGCAGCTTATGAAGAGGCGGAGCATGCTGCAAAATTTGCAGAGCTCCTCGGCGAAGTTGTCACCGACAGCACCAAGAAAAACCTTGAGATGCGTGTAGAGGCTGAAAATGGCGCAACTGCCGGAAAATTTGACCTGGCAAAACGTGCAAAAGCGGCGAACCTGGACGCTATCCATGACACCGTCCATGAGATGGCCCGCGACGAAGCTCGTCACGGCAAAGCATTTGAGGGTCTCCTCAACCGTTATTTCGCAAAATAAGGTGATCCATACAAGCAGCCCTATCATTACGATAGGGCTGCTTTTTATGTTATACAGATGTTAAAGGAGGGCAGGACATCCCAGTAGGGGTTATCACAAGTGTTGTTGCAATTTTCATTGGAACGCTTATTGGAGGTAGCGTCAAGCGGTTGGCTATGCCGCTGGCCGGTCTTTTTCAGTTGCTATTCTGATACGACTAAAGCCGGTCCGACGACAAAGCGTATCTGATAACTGTATTGCTGCGTGACGTATCGGCCCACCAAAGAATTAGGCGGGCTATCATTTTTTGCGACAATTATCCGCTTTCATGGTACAATACGAATATCCCCTGCAGGGCAGGGACAATACTCCACCAGTAAGGATGCGATTACCATCGAGCAGAGGCTTGAAACCAAAAACGGGATTCCCGTTTATTATTATCCTCAGCCGTACCTGCACAGCGTCTGCCTGACGCTGACGGTCAAAGCCGGGATTTTATATGAAACGGAGGATGAAAACGGCATCACACATTTTTTGGAGCATATCTTTTTCCGCAACCTGGGCGGGATGCCGCAGGAGGAGCTCTACCGCGAACTGCAAAAAATCGGTGCACAGTTTAACGCGTACACCTATCAAAATGTCCTACACTTTCTCATCTCTGCATCACCACGCCACTTTGAGCGCTGCGCGCAGCTTTTGACCCGTGTGCTTGCCCCGATTCAGGCAAGCAAGCGGGACGTTTCCCTGGAGCGCGGGCGAATTCAGAGTGAAATCCGTGAGGATGAAAATTGGACTTCCGCGCAGTTTCGCTGTGACAAAGCCGTGTTTGCCGGTACCCCACTTGCAAGGCCAATTGCAGGGACGATTACCGGGGTGAAGAATATTTGTTTACATGATTTGCAGAAAAAACAGCGGCAGATCTTTGCAAAAGACAATCTTTTTCTCTATGTTACCGGGAATATCCCGGAACATGGGATGGAGTTTCTTAGCAGAGAAATTGAGCGGTATTCCGTTTCCTCCATTTGCTGTGGCAGAAAGAACCTGGCGCCGCTGCCTGCGGATTTTTGTAGGCGGGATGGAAAAATCCTCTGGTACGAGCAGGAACGGGAAAGCGCCGCCCTCGCGGACGTCATCCTCTCATTTGATTTGGATATGACGCGCTACACTATGCCGGAGATTGATCTGCTGTATGCCATCCTCTTCTTTGGGGAGCTCGGACGCTTCAAGATGAAGCTGTCCGAGGAACATGGGCTTATCTACGATTTTGACCCGGACTGCACGCTGTATCCGAACATGGGTGTGTTGAACGTGGGGTACTCAGTACCCCCTTCCAAGCTCGTTGAGTCGGCCGAGCTTGCAGCTCAGGTATTTCGCTCGGTAAAAGAGCAAGTCACGGCGCAGGATATTGCGCTGATTATGCCCGAATATGAGGACAATAATGCTATGCTGCTCGACGACCCGGTACGGCTAAACTGGCACATGACCTATGAGAATCACATCATGCATGCGGCATATACCGATGTTTTGCATCAGGCGAAGCAGTACCATAATATTAAGCCAAGGCGCATCATGCAGATTGCAGAGGAGGTTTTTGACCCTTCCCATCTTGTCTGCGTGGTTAAATCCACACTGGATGCAAAAGAAAAGCGACAATTTCGCCGCCATCTCATGAATTTGTAGAGGAGGGAGTATCCATGCAGGCGCTGGAAATTCAGAGGGAATATTTTCAGACAGGGGAGACCCTGTCCTTTTTGCTTCGGAAACATGCGCTGCTTTCGCTGAAGCACCAGCTGAAGCTTTATGAGAAGGAGCTGCTCCGTGCCCTCACAGAAGACCTGGGAAAATCGGAATTTGAGGGGTATGAGACGGAGCTGGGCCTTGTCTACGGGGAAATTGAAGAGGCGCTGCATCATCTGAAAGGATGGATGAAATGCCAGAGAGTAGGAGCGCCGCTCATGCATTTTTTCTCCAGAGGGCGCATTTACGCGCGCCCACTTGGCGTGGTACTCATCATCGCGCCCTGGAATTATCCGGTTTTGCTCTCTCTGGCTCCTTTGATTGGCGCAGTGGCAGCGGGAAACTGCGTGACGCTCAAATGCTCGGAGTATGCACCACACTGCGAGAAAGCGCTGGCGGCTCTGATTCAGGACGCATTTTCTCCCGGGCATGTGTGTACGGTACAGGGCGGGGCGGAGGTTAGCGCCGCACTGACCCATGAGCGGTACGACCATATCTTTTTCACGGGGAGCAGTGAAGTCGGAAAGAAGGTCATGGCCGCGGCGGCGGAAAATTTAGTTTCCGTGACGCTTGAGCTTGGCGGGAAAAGCCCTTGCATTGTGGAGAAGAGTGCGGATTTGCCGCTTGCCGCAAGACGGATTATTTGGGGCAAGCTGATAAACGCGGGTCAGACTTGCGTCGCTCCGGACTACCTGTTGGTACAGGAATCCGTCAAGGACAGCCTGCTTGTGGAGATGAAACGGGAGATTACCGCCCAATACGGGGAACGGCCCCTGGACAATTCGCAGTATTGCCGTATGATCAACCGCCGCCATTTCGAGCGCCTGACCGGATTAATCAACCCGGGGAAAGTTGCTTTCGGCGGAAATTGGGACGCACAAACCCTGAAAATCGAACCGACGATCCTCGACGGGGTAAGCTTTGACGACGCGGTGATGAAGGAGGAGATTTTCGGTCCACTCCTCCCGGTGATTGCCTATAAGGATGAAGCGGAGCTTATCCGCACTCTGCGTGCCAAAGAGCATCCGCTTGCGCTCTATCTCTTTTCTAAGAATGAGGGTTTTTGCCGCCGGGTGATGGAGGCAGTGCCGTTTGGAGGCGGCTGCATCGGGGATACACTCATCCATATCACCTCCGCAAAGCTTCCCTTTGGGGGCGTTGGAATGAGTGGGATGGGTTGCTATCATGGGAAAAAGAGCTTCGATACCTTCACACACTATCAGAGTGTATTGATAAAAAGCGGCTTCCAAGTACAGTTCCGTTATCCTCCTTATGAAGGAAAACTTTCCGCACTTCGGTTCATTATGAAGCATTTCCAGTGATTTTGAGTTGATTTCTGCACATTTTTCTTCCATTCTCCATAGTTATAGGATAAAGACGGAAACTGGGATGTGAGGAACATGGCAGCAAAACGGATTCGGAGCAGCCGGGAGAAGAAGCGTATATTACTGCGCTGGTTCTGGCTGTTGTCCATCATTGTCGGGCTCTTTTTCCTTCTCGACTGGAAATTGCGCCCGATCATAAAAAAATCGAGCCTGTATCAGGCTAAAAATGTGGCGACAAGAGCCATCAATGACGCAGTGAACACGGAACTTGACAAACTTGGCGTCAAGTACAGCTCGTTTGTAACACTGACGAGAAATTCCCAGGGGGATATCGCCGCCATCGAAACAGACACTGTCACGGCAAACAAGGTTAATGCAGCACTCATGGATGCGGTGATGGAGCGTCTGAACGATCCGCAGCAGCAGAAAATACGGTTACCGGTCGGTACGCTGTTTGGCGGTGCGTTTTTATCCGGGCATGGGCCTGAAATTGAATTTCGGGTCGTGCCGGAGGGATATGTAGAATCCGAGCTCAAAAGCAGCTTTCAGACAGCGGGTATCAACCAGACCCTGCATCAGATTGTGTTTGAAATCAAGGTGACTGTTACTGTGATTATCCCCGGTTATACCCAGACGACGGATGTAACAAGCAGCTTTCAGGTTGCGCAGACGGTAATTGTGGGTGACGTGCCGGAATCCTTTACCGAGGTGACGGAAGGCCAATCCTCCACACTTTCCAAGCTCAACGATTACAATGCCCAGACGCAGAAACAGAAACTGGAATAATTTTATGAAATTTGCAATGGGATTCGGATTTACTTGCCTGTTTTGTGGAACTATATTATAATAGATGAAAAAGAGCGGCACGGTGGATGTGCCTAGGAAAAAGAGGTGCCAGAAATGAACAGGGATTATATCATTATCACAGATCCTTGCTGTGATTTGCCGGAGGATTATCTTGAAAAAAACGGGCTTGTCATCCTGCCGATGCCATATACCATTGAATCGAAAACCTACACAGGAGAAGCGGATAACCGTCTGACTCCAAAGGAGTTTTATGCAAAAATGCGCGCGGGTAACATGCCGGTTACCGCGCAGGTCACACCGGAAAAGGCGACTATAGTGTTTGAGGAATACCTCCAGAAAGGATACGATATCCTGTGCATCGCATTTTCATCGGCGCTCAGCGGCACGTATAACAGCGACCGGCTGGCGGCGGAGGAATTACTGGAAAAATATCCGGAACAGAAAATCTATGTTGTGGATTCCCTGTGCGCTTCTCTGGGCGAAGGCCTCCTCATCGACTATGCTGTGCGGATGAAGCTGAAAGGGGAAGATATTGATACAGTGCGCGACTGGGTGGAGAACAACAAACTCCACCTGTGCCATAACTTTACCGTCGACGATTTGTTTCATCTTCATAGAGGCGGGCGTGTCTCCAAAGCGGCCGCCATCTTCGGTTCCATGCTCAGCGTCAAGCCGGTACTGCATGTGGATAACGAAGGCCGCCTGATTCCGATTGCCAAGGTGCGCGGCAGGAAGCAGTCCCTAAACGCTCTGGTGGACAACATGGAAAAGCAGCTGGGAAGCTTTAAGGGCAAAAATCCCCGCGTCTTTATCAGCCATGGGGACTGTGAAGCGGATGCCCGGTATGTAGAGGACCAGGTAAAGCAGCGCTTTGGTATTGAATCGTCTTTGATTCACTATGTCGGGCCGGTCATCGGTGCACACTCTGGACCGGGAACGGTTGCGCTCTTCTTCCTCGGGGATGAGAGATAAGCAGAAATTGATATCAGCAGGAAAAAGCGGCGGAGTGTATCCGCCGCTTTCTTTGGATAGAGGATGGATCATATGCTAAGGGACAAGACAGTCAAACGCTATATTTTCTTGCGGGAACAGGGTAGGTGCTATTACTGCGGCAAACGCCTATCCATGGCAAATGCAACGCTCGATCATTATCTTCCCCGCTCTGCGGGCGGACCGGGACAGTTTTACAACCTTGTGCTCTGCTGCAAGGCATGTAATTTTTTTAAACAGGCGGAGCATTTGAGCGAGCCTCATGCGCTGATGATGGAGTTGTTCCGGCGCGGCGTAAAAGACGGCTTTGTTCGATTCGTCAAACCCATTGAACGGGAATGGGGGATGCGACTGTGTGAACAAATCGAACGAATCATCACTTTTGGAGGCGGGAAAATCGTCTTCCAAAGCGGAGACTTTCGAATTACCGTGCAGGAAAATCGAGTGGTCCAGGTGAAAAAGACGCGATAAGTATAAAGGGGCTTCTGGCAGGAATCTTCGAAACGGCAATGCGTAGGGTTCTGTGAAAACGAAAAAACAGAGGGTGAATCTTTTACCCTCTGTTTTTTTTATAACTCTGTTACAGCAGCATCGCCAGAGTACCGGCAACAATCAGCACAAGACCGGCCAGTGCTTTTCGGTTAAGCTTTTCTTTGAATACAAGATAGGAAAAAGCGATGGTGACCAAGATGCTTAGTTTGTCAATCGGTACAACAACACTGGCCAGGCCATCCCGTAGGGCCTTGTAATAACACAGCCAGGAGGCCCCGGTTGCAAGACCGGAAAGGAAGATGAAGCCGAATTCCCGCTTGGGTACTTGCCGAACCGTGTGCTGCTTTCCGGTGACAAAGACAACGACCCAGGCCATTAGCAGAACAACGCAGGTGCGAATAGCAGTTCCAAGGTTTGACTCCACACCGCTGATGCCGACTTTTCCGAGAATTGCCGTGAGGCTCGCGAAGACTGCGGAGAGCACGGCATAGACAAACCACAAATTGCTTTTTGGCCTTTCCGGCTCTGTGTGCTGAGTCTCCTGTTTCTGAATCATCAGATAGGTGCCGAAAGCGATGGCAAGTATGGAAATCCCTTTGATCCAGGTGATACCCTCTCCCAGTAAAATCAGGGCCAGTACCATGGTGAGTACGGTGCTCGATTTATCGATTGGGACAACCTTGTTGATATCGCCTAATTGAAGCGCCCGGAAATAGCACAGCCAGGAAGCTCCGGTTGCAAGGCCGGAGAGAATTAAAAAAACCCATGCCTTTGCGCCCACAGAGGAAATCGTAGTTTGAGATCCGGTGAGAAACACCATAATCCAGGAAAATATTAATACTACAACCGTACGGATGGCGGTTGCCACATTGGAATCCGTCTGCTTAATCCCGCATTTTGCAAGGATCGAGGTGAGCCCGGCAAAAAACGCAGAACCAAATGCAAAGACTACCCACATTGAATAAACCTTCTCCCTTTTCTCTCACAGTTAAATGGAGGAAATCTCCGGTTGTCAATGATCCTGATTGGAACAGCGGCCCAGTAACGCCGATACGTGAAAAACCCCGAACGGCTTTCCTGTTTGGATTTGATATAAAGCACGTCGAGCATTCGGGGAAATACCCTGCGGTCATCTTCACTCATCAAAAGTGATGGCATACCTGCCGTTACGAGTCATTATATCCTAATAAACTTTTAAAAGATAGGGAAAAGCTGTACCAAGATACAAAACAGAAACTGTATATGTTGACCCAGTTGTGGAGAGTAAAATAATAAATACTACCAAGTATTTTTATAAATTTAGTATTGTGTAATAAACAGTACTGTGCTATAATTCCATTAAAGGTGGTGAGTACATGAACACACAATTTCGCAAAGGTGTGATTGAAATGTGTATTCTAGCTTTGATCGATAGACATGATATGTATGGCTATGAAGTCGTGCAGAACATCGCCTCTTATACTGAAATCAATGAGGGAACAGTCTATCCCATTCTCCGCAGGCTGACACAAGAAGATTACTTTGAAACCTATCTGGTGGAAAGCAGCGGAGGACCGGCCCGGAAATATTACAGGATGACTGTCAGGGGAAGAGGCTATCTGTGGTCGCTCAAAGAGGAATGGAAAGAATTTTCCGGTATGGTAAATGAAATTTTGTGGGGTGAAACTGATGACAAAGCTTGATTATCTGTCCAGTCTGGAACGGTATTTGAAACGCCAGATACCGGAAGAAGAAATTTATGAAATTATGCGCGATTACGCGGAATACTTTGAGGACGGAAAAAATCAGGGGAAAACTGAGGATGAAATCTCTGCTTCACTCGGTTCCCCTTATGATATCGCCAGGCAGATTATTACTGAAGAAAAAGGGGAGCAGCAGATTCCAAAACAACAGCGCCCGAAAATCGACTACAAAAAGGTGTCAAGAAAAGTGAAAGACCTCAATATCGGCGGCTTTTTTCTGTTGCTTGTCCTCGTGTTTTTAATGATTATCATTGTTCCGCCTCTGATTTTACTGCTGGCCTCTGCGACAATGATGTTCGCATTTCTGGCCTTTGCCGGCATCATCGGCTTGATTGTAGCGGTTTCTTCGTTTGTGTTTGGAACGTTCTGGATTGGCCTGTGCTCACTGTTTGCCAGCATATTTTGCATAGCTTTGGGTGTTGCGGGAGCGATCTTCTGCGGCTGGCTGGTGCGTAAGTGCTATCGGTACCTGGTTGAACGGTTCCACCGGTATACCCGCCCGGTGAGAAAGCAACAAAAGAATGCGGAAGAGGAAGGGGAGGAACAGAATGTTTAAGCGGTTTGTCATGATACTCTGTATTGTTATGGGCATAAGTTTTCTCGGTACGGCAATTTCTGTCCCGTTTGCCGTCAATGACGTGATGGATATTTACAATACTGTTGTAAAAGAAAGCGAAGAAAACAAGAAATCCGAAATCATCAACCCCGAGTCCAAGCGCATCGATTTGACTGCCTCAAACGGATATTTTACCGTGGAAGTGAAGCAATCTACCGACGGCCAAGTCCGGATTGAGTACTATGACAACCGGTTTTATCAGACCAATGTGACCACTACCCAACAGGCAGACCGTACAACGGTTATGCTTGAAGTGAAGGAGGATCTGCCGGTTTTCAACGTTTCTGTACGGACGATGATTGAAAGCATAGTATCCGATTCCCGGGCAAACAATGTCGTACTCTATATTCCAAAGGATGTGAGCTTGTACAGCGAAAGCCTCCATGGCAATGTGTATTATGATAGCTCGGTAGAATTCGCAAACCAAAAGGAACTGGTGCAGCAGCAGGAACGTGAACGCCATCAGGAAAAGTATGAGAATTATCTGGAGCGGACAATGGAGCTGGATGAGGAGCTCAACAGTTATTATCAGCAGATAGAACAGGATAAGGCACGCTATATGATGACCGGAGCCAATTCGGATTCCGAAGATTCCGGCTATAATTATGCGGAATATCTTTCCGATGTGACGGACATCTATCATAGTATTAGCCGCTGCGAGCAAAGCCGGATTAATATCGGAAAGGGTATCCAGTCCGACTTTGATGTGGGTGCAGCCTGGAGCAAGGCAAGCGATCTGCTCGAACAACAAAAGCAGTTCGATTTGACCGAGGGGGATTTAAAACGGATGGAACAGCAGTTTCGCAGTGGGCAAATCAGCAAAACGGTCTATGAAACGGAAAACGCCTCTTTGCAGGCAAAGCTTGAAGAGATCAGAACAAACCGGGACACACTCAAATCTGAATATGACCAGCTGTTCGCGGCAATCGGTTAGACAAAAAAGGAACGCCCCCGGCATGAAACGTTCTGAAATGCTCCTGCCTTTTACAGGATAACATGGAGGAAACTTCCATATTTCGCAGCAGTTTCGAAAACCATTGCTTTGCAGCGTGTCAGAAATGGAGTTGAATTGACATGAAAAAGATTGTTATCATCCTGGTCAGTGTTTTGATAGCGGCCACCTCGGCAGCGTACAGTCACGAGAATGTCATGAGGGCTTTCCATGTGGAGGAAATTCATACAGGAGAGAATACCACCGATGTGGCACAAGGCTCTTTACAGAATAAAACAGAATTTTCGTTTCTGGATTTATTGTAGAGTAAGCAGGAGTCATGCGTTTTACTTCTTCCACTCAGGTCAAGGACAGTGAATTTTCGAACTCAGCGAAATTGGGGAAACCGCGGTCTCTTATGCCGAGACATGGGACCAAACCTTTTGAAATGACTGGATACCGGATTGATGATACAGATGGAGAGATCAGCACTTGATGAAACAAAAGCATAAATTCAAAGCAGGAATTGTGGTTTTCTGTGTAGCGACGTTCGCTCTCCTTGCGGCTGTCGGAGCACTTATCCTTCGCAGTGATTGGCTCTTTGCCATTTCCCAGCAGGTTTCTGCCTTGTTCCGGAATATCGAATTCCGACAGGTTAATTTCTCCCCAGAACAACTGGAAACGATCGAACTGTCGGATTTGATGAACCGAAAAGATGTGCAGGTTGGGGAATCCCTGGTGCTTATCAATGCGGAGCATCCCACCGGGAACATGACCTTCTCTCTGGAAGAGTACAAGAATACCGGTCTGCTGATGAACACATGTGCACTGCAATCTTATTCCGAGTTGAGTGCTGCGGTGCTCGAGCAGACCGGGGAAAAGCTATACGTCAACAACTCCTACCGCTCCAGGGAAGAACAGGAGGAAGTCTTCGCTGAGGAGGGAAGTACCACTGCTGCAAAGCCGGGTGAGAGCGAGCATGAAACCGGCCTTGCAATGGATGTCTATGTCTATGGTCTGGCAGGGCCGGGCTTTATCAAATCCAGTGCCGGGCAGTTCATCGCCTCTCAAGGGTGGAAGTACGGCTTTATTGTCCGGTATCCAAAGGATAAAACTGCAAAAACCGGCATATCCTATGAGCCGTGGCATATCCGCTATGTAGGAAAGCCGCATGCTCAGATTCTCTACAATAAAAATTGGTGTTTGGAAGACTATTTTGAACATTTAAAAGCGGGGCGGTTCTACTACAGTGGGGAGTACCTCATTACCCGTCAGCCAAAGGATGGTCCTGTCAAGCTCCCTATTGGGATAACTGAACTCTCAGTATCCGAGGACAACATGGGAAACCTCGTTATAACCGGAAAATATCCGAAAGCGTAGGCTTCTTATACCTTGGTAAATTCTGAAAATCCGAAATCCTTTCTCAGATGCATCTGCTTACTCAGTACGATACCAAATGGGCTGAACAGTCAAAAAATCCCTTTCTCCTTCTTGGAGAAAGGGATTTTTTGACTTCAGTTTTGCGCAGGAGTTTCTTTCGGCTTAAGCGCCCTTGTTAGCCAGATATAAGAGATATCCATTGCGTTGTACAACCCGTCCTGTTCACTCTTTTTCACAATGCGCTTTTTGGGGCGGACCTCCGGGTCTGTCAGCATCAGCTGGACAAGGACTTTATCTGCAATCTGCTCCCCGTCAAATTCCTTGGTGGAGAGGATTTGCATCATGATGACGTATTCGTCGGACATATCGCCGTAATATAATGTGTTGCCGTTTCTGACAAGAGGCTTGCCCTTGTACATTGGGAACGACAGCTTTTTCTCACTCTTCTTTTCTGCCATACCTGCATGACCTCCTTATCGTATGGTGTATGCCTTTGAAAGCTGTATTTGTCATTATAACATAAAAATGAGATTATGTAAAATGAAAAATCAGTGAAGAAAACCTAAGCGGCCGGGCATATTGCCTGACCGCTTAGGAAGAAAACGGGATTCATAATCTGTTGTTATGCCTGTAGGTAGGATTTGACCAGAGCCTGAAGCAGTTCGTCGCGGTCAATGCGGCGAATCAGGCTGCGGGCATTTTTGTGGGTTGTGATGTATGTCGGGTCCTCAGAAAGGATATAGCCGACAATCTGGTTGATTGGGTTGTACCCCTTTTCTGTCAGCGCATCATACACCGTGGTGAGGATCTGTTTCATTTCACTTTCTTTATCTTCATGGATTTTAAATGTCATAGTCGGTTCATGCATACATTTCACCCCTTCTTGGATTATGTGCTGGTTTTTACCATATCATACATCAATTATAAAATGAAAGCAAGGATTTTCCCGTTACGTACGCAGGGTAACACCGATTTTTTTCAGTGCTTTCAAAATCTTTCTGACGGCGCCATCCGCTTCTTCATCGGTCAGGGTACTGTCGGCAGAGCGCATGGTGATTGTGTAAGCAACGCTCTTTTTGCCTTCACCGACCTGCGCGCCGCGGTAGATATCGAAAAGCTTGACGTTTTCCAGATGATTTTTCACCGCACCGCGGATTGCCTTTTCAATCTCACCGACCGGGAGCTCCTCGTTGCACAAAAGTGCCAGATCACGGGAGGTTGCCGGATATTTCGGGAGCGGGGTATACTGTTTTTCCGTATTTGCATGAGCCATCATCACCGGCACATCCAAAACTGCCGCATAAGCACGGGCACCAATGGAGTAGTTTTCCTGTACCATCGGATGGACTTCCCCAAGAACGCCGAGATGCTCACTGCCGATTGTAATATCCGCGCATCTCCCGGGATGGAAGGTCGGATTTTCCCTTTGTGCAGTGAATTCTGCACCCTCGATTCCGCAGGTGGTGAGCAGCTGCTCGATCATGCCCTTGAGCGTGAAGAAGTCCGCGTCCTCCCCGTACATGCCGATGGCAAGGGTCGGTTCCTCCACCGGGAGTTTGCCCTCGCCCTGCGGCAGATAGATATTGCCGATTTCGAACATCTTTGCCGAGGCGTTGCGGTTGTTATAGTTTTTCGAGAGGGTTTCCAGCATGGAGGGGAGCATCGTCGTGCGCATGATGCTGGTGTCCTCGCCGAGCGGGTTGCGGATGGTAACGGAGTCACGGCGCTTGTCATCGGCAGGCATCGCGATTTTATCGTAGTATTTCGGGCTGATAAAAGAATAGGTCATGATCTCATAGCAGCCGAGTGCGACCATCGTCTGATTAACTTTGCGCTCAAACTTCTGTGCGGGGGTCAGATGGCCTTCGGCACTACCGCGAATTTGGGTGACCGGAATATTGTTGTAGCCATAGAAACGGGCGATTTCCTCCGCGATATCCGCCTTGTGCTCGATATCGGAGCGGAAAGACGGGACATGGATATTATCCTCACTGTCCACGGTAAAGCCGATTTTTGTAAGGATAGCAGCCATCTCATCGCGGCTGAGATTGATATCGAGGAAGTGATTGATCCATTCCGTCTCGAGTTTTAAAACAACCGGCTCGTTTTTCGCATTGTTGACGTCAATCATGCCGTCGACGACTTCTCCTGCTCCAAGGAGGTTCACCAGCTCGCAGGCACGCATGACAGCCGGGAGCGTGGTATTGTGGTCGAGGCCCTTCTCATAGCGGCCGGAGCTTTCGGTGCGCATGCCGAGCTTTTGTGCGGTGCGGCGCACGGACGGGCCGTGAAAGCAGGCGGACTCGAACACGATGGTGTTGGTGTCGTCCATAATGCCGCTGTACTCACCGCCCATAACGCCTGCCACAGCGGAGGGCTTCTCCGCGTCCGCAATGACGAGCATCTCGGGGGAGAGGGTTCTCACTTCGCCGTCGAGCGTGGTGATGGATTCTCCCTCTTTCGCGTTTCGGACAATAATTTTGCCGTCTTTCATGTATTTGAGGTCAAACGCGTGCATCGGCTGGCCGTATTCGAGCATGACATAGTTTGTGATGTCCACGATATTGTTGATGGGGCGCACGCCGCTTGCACGCAGGCGCTCGCGCATCCAGCGCGGAGACGGCTCAATCTTGATGTTTTTTACCACTCTTGCAATATAGTGCGGGCAGAGCTGTGGGTTTTCCACTGTCACACTCAGGTAGTTGTGGATATCGTCGTTTCCGCACTCTTTCACCTCGGGCTCATGCAGGGTAAGCTCGGTGCCGTAGGTGGCGGCGGCCTCTCTGGCCAACCCAATGACGGACAGGCAGTCCGGGCGATTGGAGGTGATCTCAAATTCCACGGAGACGTCGTTTAAGCCCAGAGTCTTGCGGATATCCTGGCCGAGAGGGGCCTCATTTTCGAGCACATAGATGCCGTCCTCGATGCCGTTTGGAAAGTCGTGAGTCGTCAGGTTCAACTCAGAAAGCGAGCAGAGCATGCCGTTGCTCTCCATGCCCCTGAGTTTCCCTTTCCTGATTTTTTTGCCGCCCGGCAGGATAGAGCCGTCCAGGGCGACCGGTACATAGTCGTTTTCCTTCAAATTTGTTGCACCGGTGCAGATTTGCAAAGGCGCATCCGCTCCGACATCCACCATACAGACGACGAGCTTATCCGCGTTGGGATGCCGCTCGATGGAGAGGATTTTGCCGACGACGACGTTGCTGATTTCCTCTCCTTCGATTTCGTATCCTTCCACCTTGGAACCGGACATCGTCATTTTATGGGAAAACTCTTTTGGCGTGGTCTCGATTTTGGTGTAATCGGCCAGCCATTTCATCGATAGATTCATCCTAGTACCCTCCCTTAAAACTGATTCAGGAACCGCAGGTCGTTGTCGACCAGCAGTCTCAGGTCGTCAATGTTGAAGCGCCTCATAACGATACGCTCGAGGCCCATACCAAAAGCAAAGCCGGAGTAAATTTCCGGGTCGATGCCGCAGGTCTTGAGGACCTTCGGATGGACCATGCCGCAGCCGAGGATTTCAATCCAGCCCTCGCCCTTACACAGGCGGCAGCCTTCGCCGTGGCAGTGGAAGCACATGATGTCCATTTCCGCCGAAGGCTCGGTGAACGGGAAATGGTGCGGGCGGAAACGGACCTGCGCATCCTCGCCGTACAGGCGCTTTGCGACGGTTTCCAGCGTCCCCTTTAAATCTGCCATGGTCACGCCCTTGTCCACAACTAGGCCCTCGATTTGGTGGAAGAGGGGAGAGTGGGTGGCGTCGACCGCATCGGAGCGGTACACACGGCCCGGGGCAAGAATTCGGATCGGGGGCTTCTGATTTTCCATCACATGAATCTGCACGTTGGAAGTCTGGGTACGAAGGACAATATCATCATTGATATAGAAGGTGTCCTGGGTATCTCTTGCCGGATGGTCTTTAGGGATGTTGAGCGCTTCAAAGTTATAGTAGTCGTACTCAACCTCCGGGCCCTGTGCCAAATCAAAGCCCATGCCGAGGAAAATTTCCTTGATTTCATCGAGCACGATGTTGACCGGATGTTGCTTGCCGAGCTCATGGTGCTTGCCCGGCATGGTCACATCGAGGGTCTCTTCCTTTAGCTTTGTCTCCAAAGCGGCCTTTTTCAGGCGCTCGACGTTTTGGGCGACGCCCTGCTCAATCGCGGAGCGGACTTCGTTTGCCACCTGCCCGATGACCGGGCGTTCCTCTGCGGAGAGGGAACCCATCTGCTTTAGAATGGCGGTCAGTTCCCCTTTCTTGCCGAGAAACTTGACGCGTAGCGCGTCGAGTTCCTTTAAATCCTGCACCTGTTCCAGTGCGGTCAGTGCAGTGGATTTGATGTTTTCCAGTGCTGTTTTCATATGATTCACCTCAAATTTCTGATCTGATAAAGATTCCCGGAATGATGGGAAAATAAAAAAGCTTTCGTCCTCAAGGCATAAAAGCCAAAAGGGACGAAAGCTATCTTCCGCGGTACCACCCTTAAGTCCCCGCAGGAACACTACGGGACACTCATAGCTATAACGGGGCATAATCCCGTCTTTGCCTACTGTTTATCCGGTTCAGCAAAGCCGCTCGCGAGTGAACTTCGTCGTTTCGGGGTACCCATAAGCCTTCTTTCAGCCGGTGGAAGGCTCTCTCTTTTACCGGGATGCCGGAAAGATTACTCTCTCGGTCAAAGCGTTTCATCCTATATGGATTAAACAATACCACGAATCTCTGATTTTTGCAAGAGGGGATTTCCCTCTTTCGTAAAAATCGAACAGAAGAATCCTTCACAATTTCTTCACATTGTACTAATGATATAGAATTGTCAACCTATAGCGAAGTATGCTATAATAACCAAAGGCGGCTATGAATTTTATTTTTATGGTACGCCTTCAGCGATAGCCGATTATCGCATTCACGCGATAATCGGAACGCCCAATAGGGAAAGCTTCCGCTTGACAAGGGTGTGGGAGTTTGTCCTTTTTCTGAAAGGAAGGCTCCGGCTGATTTCAATCACGGTTTACCGGCATCCTGTTGCAGGGAATGCCTTTTAGAAAGGGATGGTTTATACATGGACATTTTTATTGAACACCTGGTGAAAAAGAAGACAACCGTTTTGGACGTGCTCATCCGTGTTGGATTGATTCTCGCGGCGCTTATTGCACTTGGACTTGTTTTTGCGGTTCCTTCGGACAGTGTCTGGTCCATGATTGTTGTGTTTGTGGCCTGCGGCGCACTGTTTGGCGGCTGGTATTTGTTTACGGGACTGAGCATTGAGTATGAGTATGCAGTCACAAACGGAGAAATTGACATTGATAAAATCATTGCACAGCGCAAACGCAAACGTCTGGTTACCATCAAGGCGCAGAACATTGAAAAATTTGGGAAATACACCTCGGATGTCCAAATTCCAGAGAACATCGATACCAAGCTTATTGTGTGCGATTCTTTGAAATCTCCGGATATCTATTACATTGTCTTCCGCCACAACGATAAAGGGCGTACGCTTGTTATCATGAACATGCCGGAACGCGTTTTTGCGGGCATCAAAAACTACTTGCCCAGGGAGATTAGAAATGAAGTTTTCTACGGGAATTGATTTACTGGAAATTAAAAGAATGGAGCAGAGCCTGCGGCACCCTCGTTTTTATACGAGGGTGTTTTCGGATGCTGAGCGGACGATGTTTGAACAAAAAAAGGCCAAACCGCAGACGATTGCCGCCAATTTCTGTGCGAAGGAGGCATTTTCCAAGGCGCTCGGAACAGGAATCCGGGGATTTGCACTGACGGATATTTCTGTCCTCAGAGACTCTCTCGGCGCGCCCTATTTTGAATTTGGCGGCAGGGCGAAAGAAATTGTGAAGCAGAGAAACTTGACCTTCAGCGTCAGTCTGACGCACACGGAGGAATATGCGGCGGCCTTTGTGGTCGCAGTGGAGGGATAAAGCATGTATGTGGTATCTTCCAAACAGATGAAGGCGGCGGAGCAAGCTTTTGTGGAAAGCGGCGCCTGTGAGTTTCTGCCGCTGATGGAGCGTGCGGGCACTGCCGCTTCCAAAGTGATTTTACAGCGGGAAAGCGCCTGTAAAGCCGTCGTTTTGTGCGGCAACGGCAACAACGGGGGTGACGGCTTCGTCATTGCCAGACACCTGAGTGAACGGGGCTTTTGGGTGACAGTTGTGCTCACACTGGGTGAACCGAAAGCAGATAACGCAAGGACCATGTTTGAACGGCTGCCGGAGGATGTAGCGGTCCTTGATGCGGCTAAAGGCATGGAGGCTTCACAAGAGGCAGTGTGTGCGGCGGATTTTGTTGTCGATGCGGTATTTGGTATCGGCTTTCACGGAAAACTTCCCGAGACGGTCTCCTCGTTTGCTGTGCAGTGCCGGAAGGAAGGCAAACGCGTCTATGCGGTGGATTTGCCAAGCGGCGCGAATGCGGACACCGGTGAAGTGGAGGGAGAGTGTTTTTCGAGTGCAGTCTCCATCACCTTTGCGGCGAAGAAACTCGGACATCTGCTTTATCCCGGCGCAGGATACTGCGGGGAGGTTGTCGTTACAGATATCGGTATCAGCGCGCCGGTTTTTTCTTCCCTTGGTATCAAGAGCAGAACCATTACGGAACGAATGATATCCGCTGCAATTCCCGATCGCAAAGCAGACGCCAATAAGGGGGATTTCGGTAAGCTGCTGCTGCTTGCGGGCAGCTCGGGCATGATGGGAGCGGCCCAAATGGCAGGGAAAGCGGCCCTGCGCGCTTCCGCGGGGCTTGTGACGCTGGCAGCTCCGAAACAGGTGACGCGAACGCTGACCGCTTCCGTCCCCGAGGCAGTGATGCTCCCGCTGAAGATGGGAATAACCGGCGCCGTATCCGCGCAAGAGGCGAATCCCATTGTAAAACGCGCAAATTCGATGAGCGCTGTCGCCGCAGGCTGTGGGATGTCCTGGTGCGAGGACACCCGGGCGGTCACCGAAACGCTGATCCGGCAGGCGGAGGTACCGCTTGTGCTGGATGCGGATGCACTCAATGTCATCAGTGACCATCCGGAGGATCTCCTTTGCCGGAAAGCGCCGACGATTGTGACCCCCCATCCCGGCGAAATGGCCCGCCTGTGTTCGAAGACAACCGCTCAGGTACAGGCTGACCGTGTCGGCACGGCGCTATCTTTTTCACAGCAATATGGGGTGATAACCGTACTCAAGGGCGCATATACTGTCATTGCAACGAATGACGGACGCGTTTATTTCAATGAGACTGGAAACAGCGGCCTTTCCCGTGGGGGAAGCGGAGATATGCTCACCGGAATCATCGGCGCGCTGCTCGCACAGGGCATTGACGCAGACAAAGCGGCAATCGCGGGGGTTTTTCTCCATGGACTGGCAGCGGATTTATGCGCGCAGCAGATGTCACAGTACTCGATGCTTGCAACCGATATAATCGGCTGTTTGTCCGACGCATTCTTGCAAATTAAGGGCGTATAGGAAGCGGGTACAATGATTTTCCTTAAGCCTAAAACCATTCGGGGGAATGTAAAGATGGGCAAAAGGATTTTAGTGGGGATTTTGGCCTTGACTATGGGCCTTACCTGCCTGACCGGATGCGGGAAAAAGCAGTCGGATACGATGGACGGCTCCAATCTTCCCAGTTCTGTGACTCAACCGTTTGAAAGCAGCGCACAGTTTACCTATGGAGATTTCTCCTTTGAAGCGGGCGTGAGAAGAGAGACCCCCGGCACCTGCATGATCACAATTACAAGTCCGGATCCGGTGGCAGGGATGAAATTCACCTATCAAAGCGATAAGCTGACGGTGGAATATTTAGGACTTAGCGTAGACATTGACCCGAATTCCGCACTAAGCAAGGCGGCAGTCTCCGCAGTGGTCAAAGCGCTGGATGCCGCAGCCCGCCAAAATGGGGTGAGTGTTTCCTTTGAACACGGCCAGTTTTTGGTCAGTGGGGAATCGGATAGCGGAAAATTTACTCTGATTTTGGATGAGAAAAGCGGCAATTTCCTCTCGCTGGAAATGCCGGATATCCCAATGAGCGTAAAATTCAATAACTTCAAGCTTCTCTCAGCATCCTGAGGATGAAGCCGCAGAGATGAAAAAGGCGATGGACAAAAGTCCATCGCCTTTTATTGAAATATAACTTCCGCTTAAATATGAATCATAACTGCACTAAGGAAAAAGCAGGCATAGCGCAGAAAGTGGGTCATTGCATGGCGGCGGGAGAGATCCTCGAATACCTCTGACATGGCGCAGAATTTGTCCACCAACGTTAAAACATAACTTTCCTTATATTTTGGGAAACTGAGCGTCACCGGCCACATATGCTTGAGGATGATGTCGGTTTCCCTGTCGTTTAGTTCGGTAATTTTGCAGGCGTTCTCATAAGCAGTACGGGGATGAGTCAGAGCATGCAAGACTTTTCTCCCGTTTTCCCGTTTCCGCCAGTCGTAGAGAAACAGGTCATGCAGCATGGCGGCCCTGGCACAGGATACATAATCCCATCCGTGCTTGCGGCAGATAAGGTAGCAGTAATAAGAAGCAACTATGCAGTGATCAAAACAGGTGGTTCTATAGTGCTGCCGGAACTGCTTCATCTGCAATACTGTTTCATGTTGCACCAAATCCCTGACGATTTCCATAAAATCAGGGTTAGAATAGATTTCTTTAAGAATTTCATCCATACAATTGTTCTCCTTCTGATATCCCGATTATAACACATCGGGTGTGCAGGTCAATCTATTTCTGCTTTTCCGGCTGTTTTCTTTTGTCCATAGATTCCTAATTAGAAAACGCGATTAATTATTCCTGTTCAAATGCTTTTGCCTGAGCATCGGCTTTTTTGATGTTGGATATACTATATATACTGAAAAGACAGGCGGATAGAGGAAATAGAAGGGGATACCCACCTTTTTTCATAAAGAATCAGGCGCAATTTCCATAGAATATCTCTCATCTTTATCCCGTTACAACACTGCCGGAACAAAACGTTGGTGGAAGCGCTTTTGACATAATGGATAAAAGAGCTTTCTATTTTTCTCGGGAATTGACAATTGTGTTTTGACAGCTTTGAGAGTAAAATAATAGTGTATAAAACGCAGATGACTGATAGGTATGGGTTCCGGTCTTTTTTGTTAAGAAAGAACGGAATTTTTGTATCAGTTTTAGCGTTTTATGCCATCTATGATTTCCGTTTTCTGTGGGAAGCGGAGGCTACAGAATAATTAAACCATTAGGAGGTTATGGAAATGGGCAAGATAAAAGTAGGTATCATTGGCTGTGGTAACATCTCGAACCACCATATGATTGGCTACAACAACATTCCGGACGAGGTCGAGGTTGCAGCTTGCTGCGATATCAACCTGGAAAGAGCAAAAGCTTATGCTGAGAAATACGGCATCAAAGAGTATTACGGCAGCTATGACGAAATGCTCGAAAAAGCAGACATCGACGCTGTCAGCGTAACGGTCTGGAACAACATTCATAAGGGTGCTACCATAGCCGCTCTTAAGGCCGGCAAACATGTCCTCTGCGAGAAGCCGATGGCTCTCAACGAAGAGGAAGCAAAAGAGATGCTCGCAGTTGCGAAAGAGCATCCCAATCAGATCCTCATGCTCGGCTTCGTCAGAAGATTTGGCAAAAACGCTCAGGTCATGAAAGATCTTATCAACGCTGGCAAATTCGGCGACATCTATCATGTCGACACCAAATATGTCAGAAGAGTCGGCAACCCGGGCGGTTGGTTTGCAGATTCCAAGAGATCCGGCGGCGGCCCGCTTATCGACCTCTCTGTACATATGATTGACCTCGGCTGGAACCTGATGGGCAAACCGAACCCGTCTGCAATCTATGGCGTGACCTTCAATAAGATTGGCGCCAGAAACAATATCAAAGAGTTCCCGAGATATCGTCCGGAAGATTATTCCGATTTCAACGATGTTGAGGACCATTGTATTGCAACCCTGAAATTCGACAACGGCGCTGTCATGACGGTTGAGGTTTCCTATTCTCAGCACATCAAAGGCGATGTCGTTTCCCTCGATGTCAAGGGTACCAAAGCCGGCGCAAGAGTTATGCCGGATATGGAAATCTACTCTGAAGAGTGCGATTATCTGACCGATACCAAGATTGTCTACCATGAGGACGACATCATGGTCGGCGGCTTCCAGAGAGAAATCAAACACTTCATCGACTGCATCAACGGCAACGCAACCCTCATCAATACCCCGGAAGACGGCGTAGCGATGATGAAGATGCTCTGCGGCATCTACGAGTCTGCTAAGACCGGCCATGAGGTCATTCTTTAATCCACAGCTTTTGAAACCTAGTGATTCACAAAGCACTCGGGAGTTTCCCGGGTGCTTTTTTTATCACTAAATCTGGGAATCCTGGAATATGAGAGAGCTATATTTTGCGAGCCTGCTCGTAATGTACGTGATCCTCACGCGAAATGGCGAATTGAGTCAGAACACTTTGTGCAACTAAACAAATTTTTTTAAAATAACAAAAGAGTGTTTACGGAGCGGGTAGAAGTAGGTATAATTATAAAGGTGTATAAAGGATTTTATTGGGGGCGATAAAATCCGGCTTTTTTATGCGGAGGCAATGCACCTGCCGTCGAACGGCGGAAACACGGACTGTCAATTTTAAAATTCGGGTGATTATGGAATGAAAAAAACATATGGAGTTGTGCTGGTCGGCTGCGGTCATATTGGTGGCGAACACATTGCGGACATCTACTACCGGGATAGTATCCGTATCTGCGGAGTGGTGGACAAAAACCTCGACCTCGCTCGTCAGTTTGCAAGAAAATATCAGGCGGATAGCTATTCTGATGATTATAAGGAATACCTGTGCAATCCTGATGTTGATATTTTTATCATTGCAACCTACACCAATACCCATCTCCCAATCCTGAAAGACTGCATAAAGCATGGAATCCATGTGCTGTGTGAAAAGCCCATGGCGGCGACACTCGATGAAACGCGTGAGTTTCGTGATCTGGTGCTTTCGGCACCGATTAAAGTCCGTATCGGCCATATTTTGAGGTTCAACCGCTCTTATCTGAAAGTGAAGGAGTTGATTGATGCAGGTGCAATCGGAAAGCCGATCGTCATGCGTATGGCGCAGAATCATCACTGCATGAACTGGCCCCGTTACAAACGCCTGATTGATGATTGCCCGCCGGTTATTGACTGTGGTGTCCACTATTTTGATGTGATGCAGTGGATGACGGGTTCCCAAATTCGCAGGGTTTCCGGTATGAAGTCCCGCATCGAAGACGATTTGGCTCCTGGTGCCTACAATTACAGTATCGTGAATTTGCAGCTTGAGGATGGTTCCTGCGGGTACTATGAATCCGGATGGAGCAAATCCATGGCAGCGTCTAACACCAAGGAGTTTATCGGCCCGCGTGGAAGAATCCGCCTGGTCTACCAGAATCTCCGACCCAATCACCAGGAGGAGGGCGATGAGATTGAACTGTATAACTCCGAGACCGGGGAATATCGGATGATTAACCTCCAGTCCAAATACAAGCCGATGTGGGAACAGCTCAGTGCCCTGATTGCGGCAATCGAGGAGGATATTCCAAACGAACAGCATATTCGGGAGGCTTACAGTGCGGCCCGCGTGGCATTCTGCTGCGATGAAGCACTGCGCGCCAATGAATTTGTCGATGTTGACCCTGAGCTTTAATTAGAACTGCAAGCACCCTGTGAATATTCTCAGGGTGCTTTTGTGTATTTGGGGTTAGTGGTAATTTATATTTATCCAAAAGCCTGCCCTCTTTACTTGAGAGGGCAGGCTTTTCTCTTGTAAAAGATGTGAGGCTCGACTAAGATTTGATCCCACTTGATTTTCTCCCGTTGATCAGTCCCATCCGGAATGAACCGAAAAACAGCAAAACGGCAGGGAACCTACGTCTCATTGGAAAAGTGTGGATGGTTTAAGCAACCGTACCGGCTTGTATGGGACGGATTTGGATGATCCCATCCTCAAGCCAGGAGAGCGTAGGACTCCTTCAGTGACAGGAATTGTCTGTTCCATTTCCGCTTTTAAAATGCCGGTCCTGCGTGGTATGAGGAGCCACCGTAGAGATGGATTTCGTACTCTTCAAAGATATGGTAATCAACAGAGGTCTTTCCTTACTTACATGGATGGCGTCCCTCGGTCCATAAATTTTTGGCGCATTCATCGGGAGACCTCCTCCCGTTTGTCATGCTCCTCTTTTGTCTGAGGCATGGGAACAAAATCCGTTGCGGGGCCGACGGTATGGACGACAAGACCTTTCTTTGTCAGGCGCTTGCGGGTGGAAAGGGCAAGCAGGGAATAGAGGACGGCAAAGACCGGGATACCGATGAGCATGCCGGGCAATCCGAAAAAGCTTCCCGCGACGACCAGGGCGAACATGACCCACAATCCTCCAAGTCCAATGGAGCCGCCGACCACTCTCGGGTAGATCACGCTGCCCTCAAACTGCTGCAGGCATACAATGAAGATGAGAAACCAGATTGCTCCGATGGGTTTCACCATCACGATAATAAAGGCTCCCGCAAACGCGCCGATATAAGCGCCGAAAATCGGAATCAATGCAGTGACCGCCACTATGACGCTGATGAGTAGGGCATAGGGCATCTGGAAAATCGTCATGCCGATAAAACAAAGGGTGCCAATGATACAGGCTTCGATAAGCTGGCCGGAGATAAAATCGCCGAGGGATTTATTCAGCTTGCTGCCGACATAGACGGCCTTGTCACAAGCTTTCCGCGGCAAAAAGGCATACATCACGCGCTTGATATTGGTAATCAGGCTCTCTTTACTTACGAGCAGATAGATGGCAATCATGATTCCCATGAACATGTTAAAGATGCTGGTTGTAATGCTGACAGTGATGTTGAGCAGGTGTGGGATAGTATTAGCAAGGAAAGTACCAACTTTTTGAATAATATCCCCCCAGTTGATGGCGAACTGGTCGAATAGGCTGCTGTTTAGTCCCCATTCGGTTACCTTCATGTTGATAAACGCTTCCAGCGAATTTAAATAGAACGGCATACTACTGACGAGCATTTTTGCACTCTTGGACAGCTGTGGAATGACGAACAGGATGATCGCTGTCAGCACTAGGATAACAAATAAAAAGGAGAAGGTGATGGAAAGAGGTCTTTTGAGTTTGCCAAGGCTTTTTTTGGTTTTGCGTTCCAAAAAGGCGAAGGGCCTGTTTTCCAAAAAGCGCATGAAAAGGTTAAGTACAAATGCCAGGCAGATTCCAAAGAGAAAGGGGTTTAAAATCCCCAGTATTCTGGAAAGCAAGCCGAATACGGACTTGTAGTTTGAGAGCAGAAAATATAAAACCAAAGCATATGTGGCAACAATCAGACAGTTTCTGACCGCTTTTTTATTTTCCATGAAAAATTCCTCCTGGACCCTGTCATGAATACTAGCTTATCAGAAATAGGATGGAAAATCTATGCTTTTTGCCTCTTTTGGGCGCTTTTTTGTAAATAAAGTGTTCCCCTTCACCACCATGTATCCCATGGAATATAATGCAGTAGCCGTAAAACAAAGGAATTGTAAATCCATAACAGGAGAGGTGAGGAAGAGTTGGAAAGTTTGAAAATCGACCATATCATCAAAAAGTACCAGGCAGAAAACGGAGAGGTCACTGCGCTTGACGATATCGAATTCACGGTAGAACAAGGGGAATTTGTTACCCTGGTTGGACCCAGCGGCTGCGGTAAGTCCACCCTGATGTCCATTATCGCGGGATTGGAACGTCCAACCCACGGCAATGTGTATGTCAATGGTACCAGGGTATCCGGAATTTCCCCGCAAATCGGCTACATGCTGCAAAAGGATAATCTGTTGGAGTGGCGTACTATTTTGCACAATGTACTGCTTGGCCTGGAAATCCAAAACCGTAAAACAAAAGAAAATGTGGAATATGCCGAGGAACTACTGAAAACCTATGGACTCTATGAATTTAAGGATAAATATCCCTCCCAGCTGTCCGGTGGCATGCGTCAGCGTGCAGCTCTGATTCGTACTTTGGCGGTAAAGCCGGATATCCTGTTGCTCGACGAGGCGTTTTCCGCACTCGACTACCAGACGCGCCTTGCGGTGACGGACGATGTCTATCGAATCCTCAAGCAGGAGGGCAAGACCACGCTGATGGTCACCCACGACATCCCGGAATCCATCAGTATGTCCGACCGTATTGTCGTGATGAGTGGCAGGCCGGCCAAAGTCAAGGATATCCACACGATTACCTTTGATTTACCGCAGCGTGCCCCGCTGCTTTGCCGGGAACAGCCGGAATTTAGTAAATACTTTAATTTAATCTGGAAAGAGCTTGATGTCCATGTCTGAAACCAACATTTCAAAGGAACGTCAAACTTATCTTCGTAACAAAAAAAGACGCAGGCGCTCGATTCTGATTGTTCAGATATCGATCGTTGTTATATTTCTTGCACTCTGGGAAATTCTCGCCCGTGCCGGGGTCATCGACAGCTTTATCTTAAGCCAACCGTCCAGAATCCTGAACACCTACATCAACTTGTTCCAGGACGATTTGTGGATGCACATCGGAGTGACCTGCTACGAGACGCTGATTGGCTTTTTGCTAGGTACTGTGCTCGGAACTCTCGTTGCCATTGCACTGTGGTGGTCGAGCTATCTTTCCAAGGTGATGGAGCCGTTTCTGGTGGTGCTCAACAGCCTGCCGAAAATCGCACTAGGCCCGGTTATCATCATCTGGGTGGGCGCCGGAACACAGGCCATCATTGTCATGGCGCTGGCGATTTCGCTGATTGTAACGATTATGGATGTGTTGCATGGCTTTTTAAATACCGATGTGGAGATGATTAAAATGGCGCGCACGTTCGGCGCCACCAAGCGGCAGATTTTTACGAAAATTGTGATGCCTTCGAACGTACACACCCTGTTTAATTCTCTTAAAGTCAACATTGGCCTTTCTATGGTGGGTGTGATTGCAGGAGAGTTCCTCGTTTCTAAAGCGGGGCTCGGATACCTCATTGTATACGGTGGTCAGGTATTCAAACTCGACCTGGTGATGGCGAGCGTAATTATATTGGCGGTCGTGGCCGCCCTGATGTACGAAGCTGTCGTGCTGCTTGAACGCTTCGTGACCAAGCGCCTGAGCCACAAACCATGATTTTTGTTGAGAAAGGGAGTATGTAATTTGAAAAAAGGAATCAAAGCACTGGCCCTGCTGCTTTGCGGGGCAATGTGCCTTACAGCTTTCACCGGCTGCGCAACGGAGAAGAAAAAGACGAAAGTCCGCGTAAGCGAAGTCACCCACTCTATCTTTTATGCCCCGCAGTATGCAGCAATTAACCTTGGTTTCTTCGAGGAAGAGGGAATCGAGCTTGAACTGTCCAATGCAGGCGGTGCAGATAAGGCGATGGCCGCAGTGCTCAGCGGGCAGATTGACATCGGCTTTGCTGGCCCGGAGGCTTCCATTTACGTTTACAATGAAGGAAAAGAGGATTATCCTCAGGTATTTGCTCAGCTGACCCGCCGCGACGGTTCTTTCATAGTCGGCAGGGAACAGGATGACGATTTCGATTGGTCCGAGATGGCGGGCAAGACCATCCTTCCGGGGCGCAAAGGCGGCGTACCCTATATGACGCTGTGCTATGTCCTTAAGCAGAAGGGCCTTGTACCGGGAGAGGATATCCTTCTCGACGACAGCATCCAGTTCGACTCGATGGCAGGCGCCTTTACCGGAGGCAGCGGGGATTATGTTTCCCTGTTTGAACCGACCGCATCCGCACTGGAAAAAGAGGGCAGGGGATACATAGTATCCTCCGTTGGACAGGAAGCGGGGGAGATTCCCTATACCGCTTATTTTGCAAAGCAGAGCTATCTGAAGAAAAACAGCGATCTTGTTCAACGCTTCACCCGCGCTATCTATAAAGGGCAGCAGTGGGTAGCCGAACACAGTTCCGAAGAGATCGCTGAGACAATCGAGCCTTCCTTCCCGGACACCGACCTTGCGACGCTGACGTCCTGTGTGGAACGCTACAAATCCATCGACGCGTGGAACACAGACCCGATGCTGTCCCAGGAGTCCTTTGACCGTCTCCAGGACGTTATCATTGAAGCGGGGGAGCTCGAGGAAAAAGCGCCCTATGACAAAATTGTCAACAACACCTACGCAGAAAAAGCCATGCAGGAAAAGTAGCCTTTGATACGAAAAGAGGGAGCCATCCAAAATGAATGGCTCCCTCTTTTTCTTATCCCCCTAAACCACACGCTAAGCGTGTGGTAACCGAGGGGAGCGATAGCGTT
>ERZ781272.335-NODE-335-length-39826-cov-4.856026_pt1 | contig 39826 bp, 33 predicted proteins | sample MGYA00375850_ERZ781272 | MGnify/ENA primary metagenome ERZ781272 (study PRJEB29790, sample SAMN06051246) | human gut metagenome | host: Homo sapiens | place: USA: Cincinnati, Ohio | collected 2013-06-21 | study: EMG produced TPA metagenomics assembly of the Gut...
CAAGCTCCATATCCCTCGCTTTGGCCCGATGGGCCATAGCTCCCTCATTTCGCGGTGTCTCTCTCTTCCGGTGCAAACGCTTTGCTGGTCTGCCCCGGAGCTAGGACGGGGGATGCGTTCCGCAAGCTCCATATCCCTCGCTTTGGCCCGATGGGCCATAGCTCCCTCATTTCGCGGCGTCTCTCTCTTCCGGTGCAAACGCTTTGCTGGTTTGCCCCGGAGCTAGGACGGGGGATGCGTTCCGCAAGCTCCATATCCCTCGCCATTGCGAGGAATCCAAAACATTTTAAACGACGGGAGGCCGTTATGGCAAACACCATCCGAACCATACCGATCAAAACACACCCGGACTACACCGTCTCCATCGGCCCGGGGCTTCTGGGCCGATGCGGAGAGCTGATTGCCTCCGCACTGCCCCCCTGCCGCGTGGCCGTGGTGACGGACTGCAACGTTGCAAAGCTCTATCTGCCCCAAGTGACGCAGAGTCTTCAGGCGACGGGGTTTTCCGTCTGTACCCACGTTTTTTCCGCCGGGGAGGCGCACAAAAACCTCTCCACCCTCTCTGAGGTATTGGAGTTTCTGGCGGAGGAGCAGCTCACCCGCAGCGACTGCGTGGCGGCTCTGGGCGGCGGTGTGTGCGGCGATATGGCAGGCTTTGCTGCGGGCTGCTATCTGCGGGGCGTGAACTACGTTCAGCTTCCCACCACGCTGCTCTCCGCGGTGGATTCCTCCGTGGGCGGCAAAACCGCCGTGGATCTTCAGCATGGGAAAAACCTGGCGGGACTTTTTTTGCAGCCCTCCGCCGTGGTCTGCGACACGAACTGTCTCAAAACCCTTCCCCCGCTGGAGCGGGCGGACGGAGCCGCTGAGGCCATCAAGACCGGCGTTCTTTCGGACGAGGGACTTTTCTCCCTGTTTGACACGGACGATTTCACCGCCGACCTCGGGGAGATTGTGGCGCGGTGCATTGCGTTCAAAGGCTCCGTGGTGGAGCAGGACGAGTTGGACAACGGCCTTCGACGGACGCTGAATCTGGGGCATACCGCCGGTCACGCCATCGAAAAGTGCAGTGCTTACGCCATCCACCACGGGCACGCCGTGGCGGCGGGTCTTGCAATCATTGCCCGGGCGGCAGAAGCGCTTGGTTGGACAGAAGCGCCCTGTGCGGCGCGGATTTGCGGCGTGCTCAGGCGCAACGGACTTCCCACCGGAACGGAGTATTCCCCCGCGCAACTGGCGCAGGCGGCGCTGGCGGACAAAAAGCGCCGGGGCGGCGAAATTTCTCTGGTGATTCCCCGAAAAATCGGAACGTGCGAGATGAAGACCGTCCCCGTCGGGGAGCTGGAGTCCATCTTCGCCGCTGGGTGGGAGGACCGCTGATGGACATCCGCATCAACCCCAAGCCCCTTGGCGGCACGGTAACGCCGCCAAGCAGCAAATCCATGGCCCACCGCCTGCTGATCGCCGCCGCGCTGGCAAACGGCGTGAGCACCGTGTACAATGTGGCCCTTTCTCAAGACATTGCCGCCACGCTCCGGTGCGTGGCGGCTCTGGGCAGCACATGGGAGCAGCCGGAGGCAGGCGTGATCCGCATCCGGGGAATCGGCGGAAAGCTGCCGAAGCGAAATAGTCCGCTGCCCCGCTTTGACTGCGGGGAATCCGGTTCCACGCTGCGGTTTTTGATTCCCATTGCCCTTGCGACAGCGGGAGGCGGGGTCTTCACCGGACAGGGCCGATTGATGGAGCGGCCTCAGCAGCCCTATTTCGACCTGTTTGATGATCGGGGCATTAACCATGAATGGAACGAGGGCGTGCTGACCGTTCGGGGTGCTTTGCCCAGCGGAGAATATCGGCTCCCCGGCAACGTTTCCAGCCAGTTTTTCACGGGGCTTTTGTTTGCTCTGCCTTTGCTTGCGGGGAACAGTACGCTGGTAAGCACCACAACGCTGGAGTCCTCCGGCTATATTTCCATGACGCTGGAGGCGCTTCGCGCCGCCGGAATCACGGCGGTGGGCCGCCCTGAACAGGGCCTCTATCAGGTGCGTTCCGGTGCCTATCGGCCCTTTAACGCCACGGTGGAGGCTGACTGGTCTCAAGCCGCTTTTTGGTACGCTGCAAACGTTTTGGGCGGCGATCTCCAAATTGACGGACTGAACGCCTGCTCCGCGCAGGGCGACATGGCTGTGTCGGAATACGCCCGCACCTTGTCCCGCCCCGGCGACGTCTCCATCGACGTATCCGGCTGCCCCGACCTTGTCCCGCCGCTGTCTGTGATGGCAGCTGTGCGGCAGGGTACTACCCATTTGACCAACGCAGCCCGGCTCCGGCTGAAGGAGAGCGACCGGCTGAAAACCACCGCCGCCATGCTGACCGCCTTGGGCGGCGATGCGGAAGAGGGAGCGGACAGTCTTATGATTCGCGGCGTCCCTCATCTTTCCGGTGGCACGGTGGACGGAGCCAACGACCACCGCATCGTTATGGCCGCGGCGATTGCCGCCACCCGCTGCGCCGGCCCCGTCACCATTTTGGGTTCCGAGGCGATCAACAAGTCCTATCCCTCGTTTTTTGAAGACTATCTCGCTTTAGGAGGTGACGTACATGGCGTCTGAATTTGGAAACAACCTGCGCGTCAGCATTTTCGGGCAATCCCACGGCGCGGCCATCGGCGTGGTGGCAGACGGTCTGCCCGCCGGCGAGTCCGTCAACATGGATGAACTGGCTCATTTCATGGCGCGCCGCCGCCCCGGAAAGAACGCGCTTTCCACCGCGCGGCAGGAGACGGATATCCCCGCCTTTCTTTCGGGACTTCAGGACAACGTAACCTGCGGCTCTCCGCTGTGTGCAGTCATCGAAAACCGGGATCAGCACTCCGGGGACTATGCCGCGCTGTCGGATACCCCCCGTCCCGGCCACGCGGACTACACCGCATGGGTTAAATGGGGCGGCAAGGCGGACATGCGGGGCGGCGGGCATTTTTCCGGCAGGCTGACCGCACCTCTGGTATTTGCGGGAGGAATCTGCAAACAGATTCTCGAGCGCCGGGGCATTACCATCGGTGCGCATCTGCTTGCCGTCCATGGAGTGCGGGATATTCCCTTTGACCCGGTCCGTATCCCCACAGAACAGTTAAATTGCATCGGGACAAGGAATTTTCCCACCCTTGATGAACAGGCGGGCTACCGGATGCAGGTGGAGATTGAAAAGGCGAGGTTCGGCTGTGATTCCGTCGGTGGAATCATCGAGTGCGCTGTGGTGGGGCTTCCGGCGGGCGTCGGTTCCCCGATGTTCGACGGCGCGGAAAACATCCTCTCTTCCATCCTATTTGGTATTCCCGCCGTCAAGGGTGTGGAGTTTGGGGAGGGCTTTGGAGTCGCCGACCTCTTCGGCAGTGAAAACAACGACGAGTTTACCATGGATGGCGATACGGTCAAGACCCGGACGAACCGGCACGGCGGGATTCTCGGTGGAATCACCTCCGGCATGCCGCTTACTCTGCGCGTAGCGATGAAGCCCACCCCTTCCATCGCTAAGGCACAGCATACTGTTGACTATGTCAAGCGACAGGATGCCGTCCTCGAAATCATCGGACGTCACGATCCCTGCCTTGCCGTGCGTGCGGTCCCCTGTGTGGAAGCTGCCGTCGCCATCGGATTGCTCGAATTGCTTTCCATGCACGGAAAACTGTAAGAACATCAACGAGAAAACGACTGTCATCGGTTACGAAAAGCAGACCCATATACACAACAGAAAAGAGGATGGCCCCCATGAATTTGGAAACCCTGAGAAATGAAATCAACGACATCGACGAACAGATCATAAAACTGTTTTGCCGGCGAATGGAGATCGTCGAGCAGGTTGCGGACTTTAAAATTCGCAACGGCCTGCCGGTATACCATCCCGACAGGGAACATCAGGTCATTGAGCAGGTTTCCCGAAAAGCGGGGCCGCGCCTGGCGGACAGCGCCAAGGTGCTCTACACCACGATTATAGATGTGAGCAAATCCCTGCAGCACAAGCGCATGGCGCAGATTTCTCAGGAGATGGGCCTGTGTGACAAAATTGCGGATGCCATCCAAACCTCGTCCAAGGATAGTTCCGCCACAGCACAGGTGGCCTGTCAGGGCGTAGAGGGGGCCTATTCCTTCGAAGCCTGTCATAAGCTGTTTTTACAGCCGGATATTTCTTTTTTCCCCACCTTCGAAGGGGTGTTCGACGCGGTCGATTCCGGAAAGTGCCAGTATGGGGTTGTCCCAATTGAAAACTCTTCCGCCGGGTCGGTCACTGCGGTCTACGATTTGATGAAGCGTTATAACCTCTTTATCACCAAAGGAGTGAAACTGAAAATCGACCACTGCCTGCTCACGAAATCCGATATGCCGCTCGATTGCATCACGGATGTCTATTCCCACGAGCAAGCACTGGGCCAGTGCGCCGAGTTCTTCAAAGAGCATCCGAACATTCGGGTGCATGTTTACTCCAATACCGCGGCGGCTGCTAAGATGGTCAGTGAATCGGACAACCCTCACATTGCGGCGATTGCCTCAAAAGCCTGTGCAAAATTATACGGGCTGCACATTGTCAAGGAGCATCTGCAGTTTTCCCAGGTCAACTACACGCGGTTTATCTGCATTTCCAAACGGATGACAATTTTGGACGGGGCGGATAAAATCAGCATCTCCCTGCGCCTCCCTCATGTGACTGGCTCGCTGTACCAGATGATTACCCGCTTTGCCGTCAATCAACTTAACCTGACAAAGCTCGAATCGAGACCGCTCGCAGATACGGATTTCGAATTCCAGTTTTACTTTGATTTTGAGGGGAGCGTTAAAAATCAAAACGTTCTCGACCTGCTTCGTTCGCTCGATTATGAGCTCGACTCCTTCCAGTTCCTCGGGAACTACTGTGAGATAAGCTGAATAAATCTCTCACACTCAAAACCACAGGACGGAGAGATTATTGCACAACTTCCTTATACACAAGCATAAAGACAGCCCGGTACGAAATACTCTTAATTCGTGTCCGGGCTGTCTTGTTGTAGCAGCTTCTTATATTCCTCATAGCTCATCAGGGAATTGAGCACGCCGAGCAGCGCATTTGCGGAAAGGTGTTCGGGTAGATCCAGCAATTGTATCAGTTTATTTCGACGAGCGGAGCTGTCCGCACTTCCGGCCAGACCGTCCTCATAAAAATCCGCCTTGGTGATTTTCCTCGATTCCCGCTCCTGTTCGGAGAACACCCCGGCTTTCCGAAACGCCTCAAGCAGTACCCCGGAGGAAACGCCCTCCACGCCGAGCTTTCCCTCTTTGGAGGGCTTGTCCTTACGTTTCTCTTTGCCAAAGATATCCGGAATGTACACATGTGTGACTTTGCCCGAGTTTCCCACCGCGTTTTTGATGTAACTGCGGATTTGAAAACCCGCCACATCGCTGTCGGTGAGCACGATAATGCCGTCTTTTTGCGCAAGTTTCCGCAGCAGACCGGTTTTCTCCCTGTCCTGAAACAGCTGGAAGCCATCAGTCACGAGAATATTGGCGTCTACAATGGAACTGAGCTTGATTTTATCGTATTTGCCCTCCACGACGACGGTTTCTTTGAGATGGATCATCGGTTTGTCCTCCCTGCTGCATGGAGCATCATAATTTTGACGAGTGCCTCCTCAATCACCGTGCGCGGTTCAAGTCTGGAACTTTTGAGCGCAAGGTCCGCCTCCGATAGGATGCGGATACAGCCGCGTACAAAGGAGATATGGTATTTACGCGCATCCCGCTCCGCGTTTCTGATGCGGAACTCCCGTCCCTTGTAATTGTAGTACTTGGAGAGTTCCGAGCATGGGATGCCGTCTTTCATAAACACTGACACGCGGTACAAATCCACAAAGCTGGAAGAAAGCGCAGCTAAAATGCTCACCGGCTGTTCACGCAGGTAAAACAGATCATCCACCTTTTGCAGGGCGGTTTTCAAATCCTGCCGGATCAGAGCGCGGGCGATATCAAACACGCTCGACTCCACAACCTCACTGGTGACGGCCAGTACATCCTGGCTGGTGATTTCCTCTCCCTTTGCGTATGCACAGAGCTTTTCCATCTCGTTTTTCAGCTTTGCCATGTTATCGGAACAACGTGAGAGTATCTCCTGTGCGGTTTTCGAAGAAAGCGTTTTTCCTCTTCCTTTCGCATAACTTTGGAGAAACTTGATAAGCTGTGCGCCTTCCCTGCGGTCGAGTGCCGCAACTATCCCATGTTTGTCCACCAAAGTCTTGAAGTTTCGCCACTTCGCGCTTTTTTTCATATCCGGCACAAAGCCGGTGATGGAGAAGATGAGGAGTGTCTGGGGCGGAAAATCCGCAAAGAGCTCCTTTAGCTTATCACTATCCGATGCGGACAGGCCGTCCGCCGCAAAATCATCTACCACGATACAGCGCACCGGGGCGAAGACCGGCAGGGCCTCCGCCGCGCTGATGAGTTCATCCACCTTCACGGTTTTCCCTTCAAAGCGGTTGAGATTAAATGTCCGCGCGGAATGCTCCACGCTCAGCTCCACCATCCGCTTGGTGTATAACTGAACAAGATAGCTTTCCTCCCCGTAGAGAAGATAGATGCCGGACAGGGGTGCGCGTTTGATATGTTTTGCCAACGCTGTTTCCTGTGAAAGTATCAAGTATTAGCGCTCCCTTCTCTGCGTAATGGTTCCGCCGTCTTTAAAGCACAAGACGATCCCCTCGCCGGTGCCGAAGGACTCATAGCCCGCCGCTTCTTCCCCCGCTTCGGTAAGCTGTTCATAGCCCTTTCTCCCAGAGCCAAGGATAATCCGGCCCCCGTCATAAGCCGGGTAGGCTTCCACTTTGGCGTTCTTGCTCAAAACCAGGATATCCACCTGCTCTTCCCCGGAAAAAGAAGTCTCCCCGTTAACCACCGAAATCGTCTTTCCACCAATCGAGAGGTCGATGCGCGAATCTTCGCCATTTCTGGTAACGGAGATCTTCAGGTCTTTCCACAACGAGAGGTTCATATTGTCAAAAGCATAGAGTTCCCCGGAAGTCCGCTCCCGGTAAAGCGCCTCGTTTCCGATGACTGCCTCCGCCTCCATCTGGCCGAGCAGCTTGTTTGCCGCGCGTACGGCAGAGGTATTCTCCCTTGGCAAAATCAACAGATCCACCGAGTCGATTCCCATGGACTTGAGATAGCTCACCGTCGTCCACGCGGAGGAACTGCTGCTTCCCGCTCCCACCATCACGGCATGTCCATTTTGAACCACCACAAGATTGGAGGGATTCTGAGCATCCAGCGCCACAATTTGTACCGCGTCTTTCATCAGCAGCATCGAGGATAGGAGCCCCGCACACAGCACACAGATGCTCAGCAGCCCGGCATGCACATAGAGCTTTCTTTGTTTTCGAAAGGCAAAGGCGATGCCGAACAAACCGATTGTCCCAAAGTACCAGAGGTACAGATAGGAGCTGGCCGCCGAAGGATAGACATAGGGAATCCCGGCGAGCGCATGGGTCACACCCTGCATACAGGCTCCTGCCAGATTCAAAAAGAATTCCGCCATTGGCAAAAGGAAGGAGAGCAGTGGAATCAGGGAAAACAGGGAATATGCAAAACCTGCGGCAAGCTCCAGGATGACAAGAGGCGCCATCAGCAGATTTGTCAGAGGGGCTATCAGGGAGACCCTTCCATAGTTCATCGCCACGAGCGGGAAGGTCAGAAAAGTAATCAGCACGCTTGCCAGCACGCCGTTTACCGCCCATTTCAAAAGCCTTGCGGAATATCCATGTTTCTGTAAGAATGCATCTACCCGTTTTCTGCATACCGCCTGATACAGCAGGACTCCGAACGTCGCGGTGACGGAGAGCTGAAAGGACAAATCCATCTCCGCACCGGGTGAGAACAGTAAAATCAGTAGAGCCGCCAGTCCCAGGGAGTTGATGGAATCCGCCTGCTTATCAAACAGCCGTACCCCAAAGCAGATAACCGCCATGATTGCCGCACGGACTGCGGAAAAGGGAAAGCCGACAAGCAGACAATAAATCGGTGCGCCGATGACACAGATGAGATTGCGCGCGGCGTAGCCGATGGGGAGCCTGCGGGCAAGCTGGTATAAAATCCCGCACAGCAGCATAATGTGCGTACCGGATATCGCAAGCAGATGGATAACGCCGCTCGCTTTAAAGTCCGCGTCAAGGTCTTCGGAAATCGCATCCCGGTCCCCAATCATCATCGCAGCGCCCAAAGCGCCCGCGCCGGAATCCAAGGAGGAGCGCATTGAAGTCGAAAGCCTGTTTTGAAGCCCGGCGAAAAAGGCCCGAATCCCCCTGTGCTCCGGCGATTCTACAAGAAAATCCGAGGTCTGCCTTGCCGCGATATGGATTCCTCTCGCCCGGTTGTAGCTGACCGTGTCAAAGGTCACCGAATTTTGGATAGCAACGAACTCGACCTCGCATTCGACGATGTCGTACAACTCCGCCTCCACAGCCGAAGTACTGTAGAATTTGAGGGAAAAGTCCTGCGGCGCACCGGGAATACTGCACTCGGTCACATGGATTTGGTTGATTCTGGAGCCGTTTACCTCATTTGAGGAAAAGCCGGTGATTTCCCCGCGGATATGCGCCGAGTGCCCGCCAAGGGCGCTGACCGGCTCCACCTGTCCTGTCTGAAAAAACCAATAGCCGCCAAACGCTGCGGCCGCACTTAGGAACACTGCGGTCAGTGTCACCATTCCCCGATTATGGTGCAGCAGCAGGCAGATTACCCCAAATACCAGACATGCGAGCCCTATCAGAAGGGAGGCATGTCCTGCTAACGTGAAGGCAAGCACCAGGGTGAGCAGATAGGAAAAGCCAATAACTGCAAACGGCCGTTTCATCACGCTCCCCCCTTCCCATGTTTTAGCAGAGTGTTTCGGTCATATCCTTCCCGCCGAGTACATGGAAATGCAAATGCTTAACTGTTTGGCCGACACGTTCGCCGCAGTTGGTGATCACGCGGTACTGCCCGTCCTCGCTGAGCTCTTTGCCGAGCTTGGCTATCACTTCAAAGATATGCGCGATAACCTCGCTGTTGTTCTCATTAATGCCCGCCGCGCTCTCAATATGCTCCTTGGGAATCACCAGGAAATGAAGCGGAGCCTGAGGGTTGATGTCGTAAAACGCAAGCACTGTTTCATCCTCATAGACTTTTTTGGAGGGGATTTCTCCCGTGAGAATCTTACAAAAAATGCAATCCATTCTTAATGCCACGCCTTTCTATCGGATAAACGTTTTTCATCGTCCCGAATAAGCCAAAAACGGCACAACAGGACGGGTTGTTCACACGCCCTATTGTACCATTTTTTTGAGTTTATGACTACTGTCTGTGCGTTATTTCTTCATCATGGCGCGGATGATATCCGGTGCCTGGGCAATCGCCTCATCGAGCTTGAAAATTTCTCCAATGCCCGCCATCGCGCTGTCCGGGCGGCCGCCTCCCTTGCCGCCTGCCAAAGCCGCGACCTGTTTGACGATATTGCCCGCATGCAGGCCCTTCGTCACGGCATCCTTACCGCAAACAACGAGCAGAGTGGCCTTGCCTTCGTCGATGGAGGAGAGCAGGGCAACCGCTTCTGGCGCCCGGTCTTTTACCTTGTCGCCCATGGTACGCAGGACATCCTTTTTGGTCCCGCCAAAACCTGCAATCAGCAGCGGGGTACCGTCCACATCCGTTGCGTTTTCGAACAGCCCGTCAATCTTGGAGTCTGCAATCTTCTGCTCGAGCTCCTGGATTTCCCGTTCCTTTGCTTTGAGCTCCGCAGAAAGGGCTTCCACTTTGGAGGGGATTTCCTCCGAGTTGGACAGCTTGAGCTTTGCCGCAATTTCCTGCATGACCTGCTCACGGTGCTCAAGCTGCTCGAGTACCCCGTAACCGGTCACCGCTTCGATTCTGCGCACACCTGCTGCAACCGAAGACTCTGACAAAATCTTGAACAGTCCGATTTTTGCCGTGTTGTCGATGTGAGTACCGCCGCAGAACTCAACGGAATACCCCGGCACGTCCACCACGCGGACAATGTTCCCGTATTTTTCACCGAACAGGGCCATGGCTCCGATTTTCTTTGCCTCTTCAATCGGCATTTCCTTGGTCACAACGTCGATTCCCTTCAGGATGACCTCGTTTACCTCCTTCTCCACCTGAGCGATTTCCTCCGTTGTCATTGCGGAAAAGTGGGAGAAGTCAAAACGCATCCGTTTGTCGTCGACATAGGAACCCGCCTGATGCACGTGGTCACCCAGCACATGGCGCAGCGCCGCCTGAACCAGATGAGCGCTCGTGTGGTTGCGGCGGATTGCCTGCCTGCGGACATAATCATAGACTGCGGTCATGGCGTCTCCCTCCGTAACCCTGCCGCTGATGACGCGCCCAAAATGAACGACTGCGCCGTTTACCTTTTTACAGTCGTAGACGTCGATGACGCAGGTATCGTTTTTGAGCAGGCCGGTATCGGATACCTGGCCGCCGCTCTCGGTGTAAAACACCGTTTTGTCGAGGACGACGCCGATCTCATCCCCTTCGGACGCGGTGACAATCTTCTCCCCATCGTTTACCATGCACAGCACTTTGCCCTCGCACTCACTCTCGCTGTATCCTAAAAACTCACTGGTGATGCCCGCGAGCAGATCCTCGGTCTCGTTGCTCCAGCTGACAATGCCGTTTTGCAGGCGGGCGGTCCTGGCACGCACGCGCTGTTGTTCCATCAACTTGGTGAATTCCTCTTCGTCAACCTCGATGCCGCGCTCCGCGATAATCTCCTTGGTCAAATCAATCGGGAAGCCGAAGGTGTCGTACAGGCGGAATGCTTCCGCACCGGGGAGTATCGGCAAAACGCCGTCTTCCATATGGCTGTCGATTTTGTCAATCAGGGTACTTAGCATCTCCATACCCTGGTCAATGGTCTTGGCAAAGCGCTCTTCTTCGAGCTTGACAACCTTTTTGATGTAATCCGCTTTTTCTACAAGCTCCGGGTAAGCGGTACGGTTTTCCTGGACAACCGTGTCCACTACCTCATACAAAAACGGATGGTTCACCCCAAGGAGCCTGCCGTGGCGGGCGGCCCTTCTCAGCAGACGGCGCAAAACATAACCGCGACCCTCGTTAGTCGGGGATACGCCATCCGCTACCATAAAGACCGTGCTTCGGATATGGTCGGTGATGACACGCAGGGAGACATCGTCTTTTTCGTCCTCCCCGTAATGCTTGCCCGCAATCCGGCTGACGTGCTTCATGATGTTCTGGATGGTATCCACCTCAAAGAGGTTGTTCACCCCCTGCATCACACAGGCAAGGCGTTCGAGCCCCATACCGGTGTCGATGTTCGGGTGCGCAAGCGGGGTATAATGCCCTTTGCCCTCGGAATCAAACTGGGAGAAGACAAGGTTCCACACCTCGACATAGCGGTCGCATTCGCAGCCGACGCCGCAGTCGGGCCTTCCGCAACCGTACTGTTCACCGCGATCAAAGTGGATTTCCGAGCACGGGCCGCATGGGCCGGTGCCATGCTCCCAGAAGTTGTCCTCTTTGCCCATACGCACCACGCGCTCGGGAGCGACGCCGATTTCCTTCGTCCAGATGTCAAACGCCTCGTCATCGTCGAGATAAATCGTGACCCACAGCTTGTTCACTGGGATTTTCAGCTCCTCGGTAAAGAAATCCCAAGCCCAGCGGATTGCCTCGTGCTTGAAGTAATCACCGAAGGAGAAGTTGCCTAGCATTTCAAAAAAGGTACCGTGACGGGCGGTCTTACCGACGTTTTCGATGTCCGGGGTGCGGATACATTTCTGGCAGGTGGTGACGCGGGTGTTCGGCGGCGTCTCCTGCCCCAAAAAGAATTTTTTCATCGGCGCCATGCCGGAGTTGATGAGCAGCAGGCTCTTGTCGCCGTGCGGTACGAGCGAAAAGCTCGGCAGTCGGGTGTGGCCCTTGCTCTCAAAATAGCTTAGAAACCGCTCGCGCAGTTCGTTGAGTCCCATCCATTCCATAATTGTGCGTTCCTTCCTATCTGTCGTATTTTTCTGAGAAAACCCCAAGCAGGCCAAAGTTTTGGGCGCAAAAAAAGCTTTCGTCCCATAACGAAATATGGGACGAAAGCTTTCGTTTCCGCGGTACCACCCAAATTGCGCTGCAATAACCGGCGCCATCTTGTCTGCACCCTTAACGCGGGGCCGCACGCCGCGGCTTTGTAAACCGCAGTGCTCAAGGGCAGCATCCTGCTTCACAGCGCGGCAAAAGCCTTTCAGCAAACGGCTTTTTCTCTGATGCGGCGCTTTTATGCGAAGGGATTTCCTCTCCTAGCATTTGACCTGTATGCTATTGATTATAGCCGTTTTGGGCCTTTTGTCAACGGATTTTCCCCCTGTTTTGAGGCATATTCCCTGTTTTACGCCCTTTTGCACGCATAGCCCGCTTTTATTCGGGTCATTTTCCGTCATTTTGCTCATGGATTTCCTCCTGGTTCATATAGTAATACAGGTTGTCCGCAATTTCCTTGAAAATCGGCGCGGCGGTATAGCTTCCCTCTCCTCCGTTTTCCTTGAGGACAATCACCGTGTACTTTGGGTTTTCATCCGGGAAAAAGCCCGCGAACCAAGCGTGGACAATCTCCTCCCCGTTTTCGTCGTAGATGCCGGTCTGTGCGGAGGCCGTCTTTCCTCCCGCGCCCATGTTTGCAGGCTTCGCGTATACGCCGGTTCCGTTTGCAACAACATTTTCCATATATTCCCGGATGGTATTGGCCGTCTCCTCACTGAGGATGCGAACCGGTTCTCCCATGGTCTCCTCGGACACAGTATTTCCCTGTTCGTCTACTAATTTTTCTACCAGCGATGGCGAGACGAGATTTCCCCCGTTTGCAAAAACGGAGACCATCTTTGCCATCTGTACCGGAGTGGCAAGCAGCGTCCCCTGCCCAAAGCAGAGGTTGGCAAAATCCGCGTCCGACTGCAGTTGCGCGGGCTTCGGCAGGTTTCCAGCCTCGCTGATAATCCCGGGTGCCAGGGTATCCGAACGGGAAAATCCGAAATCAAATGCCGTCTTATACAATTTTTCCTTTCCAAGCATAGCGCCGAGGTGGATAAAATACGGGTTACAGGAAACCGTCACCGCCCGCCTCAAATCCAGCCAGCTGTGGCCCTCCCGTTTGTGGCAGTGGAATACCTGCCCATCCACATCTATGGAGCCGGTGCAGTTGTAGGTGGTGTCTGCAGAAATCCCATTTTCCAGGGCGCCGGCCGCCACACATAGCTTGAAGGTGGAGCCGACTGGATAGGCGCACAGCGCCCGGTTGATAAGCGGAGAGGATTCCCTGTTCAATGCGGATTCAATATCATCGTTGGAATACCCCGGCGAGCTCACTAATCCCCGGATTTTCCCGGTGTCGGATTCCATCACCACAATAGCGCCCTTTCCAAGCCCCTGATTTCTAGCCGCCTGCTCGCAGACGGATTGGATATAACTATCAAGGGTGAGCACAACACCGGCGCCTTTCTTTTCTTCCTTGAGCAGAATCTGCGGCGCGTCTGCGTCAAGCACATTACCACGGGCGTCCACGGTATAGCGAACGCTGGATGAATACCCGGTTTCGTTGAGATACTCATTGTATGCCTTTTCGATTCCCGAAACCCCATTTGTACCGCTCACGTCCAGATACCCGATGACATGCTCCGCAAGCTGGAACTGCCCATACCGCTTGGTGCCCTTGAGCACCTGAATCTGAGGGCAGAAGAGATTCGCAGAGGGCACCTCCATCACAAACGGCATACGGGATTTGATCTTATCTAGGATTGTCTCCCGCTTGTCCTCTCCCAGCATTTTGATCAGGGCGGCAGCGCTTTCCTCTGAGGGCACTGTACATGCGAAATACTGCTGTTCGGTATCAACGAGCGGCTCGCCGTTGCAGTCGTATATCATTCCCCTGGAGCGAGTGACTTCAATCGTCTGGGAACTCTGGTTTTGCGCTGCGCTTTTCAAGGTATCGTTTTGTCCCAATACAAAAATCCTCATCAGCACCACGCTAAAGCAGAAGACGATGAGCCCAAAAAAAACAGCAATGCGTTTTTTTATCTTTTTCATTTACATGCCTCCCATCACAGTCCTAGTGTGGGAAAGAGAAAGGAAAACTATACGGAGCAAAGGTGTTCTATATTTTTTTATGAAAAGATAGTATAGATAATCCCCACAAAATATTGACATTAAATGAAATAAATAGTATAATTTGTTTATAAAATTCTATTATCTGGAAGTGGTGAGAAACATGTGGAAGTAAAAATAGTGTGTCTTTTTATAACTTGTCTTTTCGCAGCAATTCCCGCCGGCGCCTTAGAAGCTGTCTATGACGGGGAAGGGAACCTTATGACGCAGGAGGAAATAGCAGAAGCGGAACGAATGGTTGCCATTGGGGAACGCATCCAGCGGGAAGGCGAACGCGACAGGATGTCCAAGGAACTGAATGTCCCGCAGTACTTCCAAACAGACAGCAGATGGGCAAATTCTTTCATGCCTTGCGGGCACGCTGGTCATACTTACGGTGCTGTAGGATGTGCCATGACCTCCTACGCCATGGTATTTAAGTATTACGGCAGTAATGTCACCCCGGTCGACGTTGCTACTACCTGCCAGCGGGTGTCCCCTCCTTGCTGTAATTTCAGTAGTGCTCCTTTATGTCAAGCCTATGGCCGTTCAAGGTTGAATTCAGGAGATGACTATACTACTAGTCAAATCAAGTCTTTTATTATTGGTAGTATCAATACAGGAAAACCTGCAATTATCCGTCTAAGTAAAAATGGTGGTAACCATTTTGTAGTAGCATATCGTTACTACGAAAACTACAGCGGTCAGTATGTTATCAATATCAAAGAGACCGATCCAAGAATTGGATATCAAAATATAGAACAATACTTGAACAGTGGATGGGGAATTGACTTTGCTACCAGAGTCCGTTAATTCCGTTTCTGACAGAAGGTGATTTATGAAAAAGCTTCTCACAGCACTCCTCTGTCTTGCCCTTTGCATTTCCTTTCCTGCATGCGCCGGAAACGCATCGGAAAGCTCCTCGCAACCGCCTTCCAGCCAGCTGGAGGGGACTGTCACGGAGTCGACCATATCGGACAATATCCAATCCGCTTTGGATGCAAAGGAAGCAGAGGAACGTCTCAAACAGGAACATTTCGCCAATTACCGTGCCCCGTCTGAAGCCGGTTATACCTATGTCTGGGACGAAACGCTTAACAACATTTACGCACCCAGTAAAGCATATCCCATGGGCGACCCTCAACCGGGAGAGGATCCAATTCATATCATCCCTCGGGCAGAAAACAGTTCTGGCACCGCCTATACAGCCGAGAAACCATTTTATGGTAAAGGGTTTGATTTCCTATGTTTAGGCGGAGATGTCATGGGATACAAAGTCGCCGCTGTTCAAGCCATTGCCAAAGAGGAATGGGACAGCGAGGGTTTCCTCTACACTACCAGCAAAAAAGATTACACCAAAGTAGACCTATCCCCTCACATTATCCGGGAGGACGAGGACTATGTCCTGCTGGATATTACCGAATTGATACTAGGTGCGCCGTTTGAGGAATATCTGTTGGAGAAAAAAGCGGATTCTCCGGAAATTTCCTATTCCTGGGTACTCGAACCCGCCGAATATCTCCATGGACACCTTGATGAAATCATTCAGAAAAAATAGCTTCTGCGCACCGTCCAGTTCCGGAAGCTCTGTCTGACAGGCTGGAAAATATACAACAAACAGGGAAAGCGAATGAATTCGCTTTCCCTATTTTTGTTTCGCTAAAAAGTCCGATTATCCGCTAAAATACAGGTCAAATAAAATCATAAAAATGTATGAATGAACTATATGACAAAACATGCATAAAATGCTATGATTAATAAAAACAGAAAAATATATTTTCCCTAAGTATGTTAACAAGGGAGGACTGTACATGTATACTTGTTCTGCATATTGGCATCAGAGTCGCGTAGATTTTAAAGACAAAAAGCACCCACTTTTTATTGGAAGTTGCGGAACTTACTGCTTGAATGCGATTGAAAAACTCCCGACTCATAGACCCCGGGGCAGGCTGGATTATCAGCTCATTTATGTTGCTTCAGGGAAAGCGCATTTTTACTTTCATGGGAAAAAAGAAATTGTAACTGCTGGAAATATGATTCTTTATCGTCCCAAAGAAGAACAACGTTATTATTACTATGGCGAAGATAAAACGGAAGTATACTGGGTCCACTTCACTGGAAACAATGTCAAAAATATTCTTCGGAAATATGGAATAGCTGATGATATGCATGTAATCTACACAAGCACATCATTAGAATATAAACGACTTTTTATGCGGATGATTCAGGAACTTCAGCTTTGCAGGACGAATTATGAAGAGCTACTGGTACATTATTTTATGGAACTCTTGATCCTGATTAAGCGCTTGACTGAAGTCAAGCTGCGTAAAAAGAATCCGCAGCTCATGCAAGAAATGGATGATGCAGTACAGTATTTTCAGAAAAACTACAACAAACCAATCCGTATTGAGGACTATGCAGCATCACATAATATCAGTATCAGCTGGTTTATACAAAATTTTAGAAAATATACCGATAATACACCTGCTCAATATATCCTCAGTCTGAGAATTTCAAATGCAAAGGTGCTGCTAGAGACGACAACATATCATATAAATGAAATCTCTGAAATTGTTGGATATGAAAATGCACTGTATTTTAGTCGTATCTTTAAAAAACAATGCGGAATGTCCCCTTCGCAATTTAGAAAACAAATTCAAAATAATGCAAACGAGTCGTAAAAAATTTTAAACTCCAGCCAGATAATTCTTGGCTGGAGTTTTTATACTTATTTACTATTTCCAGATCAGTTTCATTTCAAACTCGAAATTTTCCTGATTCAACTGATATTTTTCTGAGAGAAAAGGTCCGCAACTGTTTGAACCAATACCACTTTGTGCGTAATCCAGACACACAACGGTACTTCCTTCCGGTACTAATTCGTAACTATGTGGTTTTTCAGTCAGTTCCTCTTCTGTATATGGAGATACATTGAAGGAGAATGTCTTCGCTGCTACTGCAGCAAATGTCAGTTTTTCACTCTTTATTTCCAGATAATCACAATCTGTATGACTTCCATTTTCCTGTGGACGAAGATAATCTTCATGCATGTCATTTACAGTTGATGTGTATATGCTGTGGCTTCCGGCTCTGCATTTGTCCTCGTAGCTTTCTTCCGGTCCAATTCCATAGTATGTGACCTGATCAAATGCTCGTTCCAGGAATAAACGGAGTCCAAATCTTGGGAGCATCGGGAATTCCATATCTTTCTTTACAGCCATTTTGACCTGTACAGTTCCATCAAGATTGATTTCCCAGTCTGCAGTGATATCTAAAATCTTCTGAACAGTTGGTGCTAACATGGCTAATACGCAATGAATTGCAACTTTGTCATTTAAGATTTCATAAGTAGTGTCATATGCGCGTGCATAACTCTGATTATAATGGGCATTGAACCAATCCTCTTTAATCTTGCAGTCATTATCTGTCGGAGCACGCCAAATATTCAGTTTCATCGGGCTTGTAAAAAGTTCTTGATCTTCTTTCTTCATGGATTCAAAGAGGCCGGTCAGTTTATTGAATACATAACGGTACTTAAATTCTTCGTGGAAAACAGTCAGATAACGATCTGTTTCTGTAACTTCCATCTTGGAAAAAACGTCTTCCTCTTTTGAACTTTGAATCATCAATTCTACTGCTTTTTGATTTCTGTTATCCGTAGTATTCAGTAAGATTTCATCAAAACCAAGTTCGTCATCTGCTGACTGTAATACAGAGCTGTCTTTCAAATGATAAGTTACTTTCAGATAGCATTTCCCCTTTTCTGGAACTTCCAATGGAAGTGAAATTGCTCTTTCTGTTTGCGCAGGAATGGTCACTCCCAAGTCACATTGTCCAACCATAATTACATTTCCATCCTGATTTACTTCATAAGTAAGATACAGATAGTCGTTCAGATCTACAGTATTCATATAGTTATGAAGAGTCAGCATTCCTGAATCCTGGTCATAACTTACAACTCTAGCCGGACGGTATACATTTTTATATTCTTTCAGTCCTGTATGAGGAGTGCGGTCTGGATAAACCAGTCCATCCATACAGAAATTACCATCATGAATCTCTTCACCATGATCACCACCATAGTAATAGATCGGTTTACCGTTTTCGGCATCACCTTTATAGATTGCATGATCGCACCATTCCCAAACAAATCCACCGCATAAAGCGTCATATTTTTGAATCAGTTGGAAATAATCTTCAAAATCTCCAGGCCCATTTCCCATGGAGTGACAGTACTCGACCAGAAGGAGCGGTTTATCCGGGGAATTTTTCATATAATCATCAATTTCATCAAATGCAGGATACATTCTGCCGACGATATCAATATTGGAATAATCATATTTACGGTCACTGCTTCTGTAAAAGGCGCTCTCATACGTAGTCAGTCTGGAAGGATCAAATTCTTTTGTCCATTTTAATGCTTCTTCAAAAGTACATCCGTAACCACATTCATTTCCCATGGACCAGATTACAATACATGGACGGTTCTTTTCTCTGTGCACGCAAAGTTTTGTCCTGTCCATTGTTGCCGGAATGAAATCAGGATGATTGGCGATTCGTTGATTCCAGTGTTCAACCACGTTGTCCCAGTCAGAATTTTTCAGATATTGTGTTTGTGTACCATGACTTTCATTGTCCGCCTCATCGATGACAAAAAAGCCGTATTCGTCGCAGAGTTGATAAAAAAATGGAGAATTTGGATAATGGCTGCTGCGGACTGCATTAAAATTGTGCTGCTTCATCATCATAAGGTCTTTTTTGACCTGATCGATATGGACGGCTGAGCCGGTTACCGGATCAGAATCATGGCGGTTGACACCTTTAAATTTAATTTTTTGACCATTTACATAGATTACACTTCCTTCTCTGTGTATTTCACGAATACCAATCCGGTCTGTAATGACTTCCTGATCTGTGACAAAAAGTATCTGATACAGATTTGGCTCTTCCGGATTCCAGAGAGAAGGATTCTCAATTGGAAATCTGGCTCTATGCGTATATCTGTTCTCCCCTGTTATTGGTTCAAATTTACCACTGGCAACGGATGTACCTTCTGAATCATGAATCAGAATCCGAAGATCACGGGCGGCAGTTTCTCCGCCAAGAAATGCTGCCCGGATCTCTATCCACGCACTGTTCTCTTTGAGAGCAGTGGTTATAAAATAATCATACAGGATATTTTCAGGTCTTTTCAAAAGATAGACATCCCGGAAAATACCTGTCATACGGAACTTATCCTGATCTTCCAAATAAGTCCCATCACACCATTTCAGGACTAAGACGGCTAAAGTGTTATTTCCATCTACCAGACAATTTGTAACATCAAATTCACTGGTAGCATGAGATACCTGGCTGTATCCTACGTACAATCCATTGACCCATACATAAAAACAGGAGTCTACTCCTTCAAAATTTAGATATGCCTTTGGAGCTTGAGCATCTTTATGATATTCAAATTCGTGAATGTAAGTTCCACAGGGGTTATCCTGTGGTACATATGGCGGATCCAGCGGAATTGGGTATCGAACATTTGTATATTGATGGCTGTCATAGCCAAAATTCTGCCAAATACCAGGTACCGGTATAGTATCAAAACCTTCTGTGGAGGAACCTTTCTCGTAAAATTTCTCCTGCAGGTCATAAATACTCTTATAATATTTAAATTTCCAGTTGCCGTTTAACAGTTGGAATCTGTCGGATTGTTCTCTGTCATGTACCAGTGTGCCCATTGGCTTGGAAGCCGGAATGTAATAAGCATGACATGGCATTGTATTTTCGTGCAGTATATGAAGGTTCTCATAATATTTTGGTACGATCATCTTATATATCCTCCTGTATATTTCTTAACTTCATTATAAGGCCTTTGACTCTGAAATCATATAAACCGAATCTTATAAAATATGCATAAAATGATAGAGTTTTCTATTTCTGTTAGAATGAAAATAGTGAAATAACAAGGATTTAGATAGTTGTGCTGTATCTGCAATCATGGACATTGTAGCTTTTTTATAAGGGTATTCGCTAAAAACATGCAGATGTGTTTTTCTTTTATTTCGCACCTTTAATATATTCATCCACTTTGGTTTGTAAAATAGAAAACGGAGCCGGTCCGATTTTGAGCAGCACTTCGTTGAATGCAACCGAATCAAAGGAATCCCCCAATTCGGCCTGCGCCTTATCATACAAATCCTGGAGCTTAAACCCGGTCAAATAGTACTGTAGGTAATTTGCCGGAGTTTCCAGAATTATATTATACTGCTCGTTGATGACGTCTTCCGTCAAATCATAGTATTTTCCCGCTTCCTGTGCAAATTGCTGGCGGTCCCATCCCTCATAATGCAGGCCAATATCCAGCAGGCAGGCGATGATTCCGCTCAACTGGCTGTTGATGGATACAAGCTCCAACAGTGCCTTGTCCTCATTTTGCGCATATTTCCAGGAGTTGTTCTCAATATAGGTCGCCCATCCTTCGCTGTAGCCGCTATAATCAAGCAGATACCGGACTGTAGGATCGTGCTGTTGTTTAAAGTAGGTGTGCTGGTACATGTGCCCCGGATACCCCTCGTGGGCGACTGTGCTGAATAGATTCTGCTTGAAGGTGTCGTTAATATAGATGATTTCCGGCGCGCTGTCCGGGGCATCGATTTTCCCCTGCAGGTAAGCCGCAGGAGAGAAATTGTCTTTCATCGCATTCGGGACAATATTGATTCTATAATTGAGATGGGACAGCATGGGATAATCCTGTTTCATGGCCTCTCCCAGATAGTCGAGCATCCCCTCAAAGCTGTCCGCATTTGTATAATGCAGGGCGTCCGGGTCGGACAAATCGGTTTCCTGAAGCCGCTGGTAGGCTTTCGGGTCTTCGCTTAAGATGGCGTCAACACGGGCATAGAGGCCGTCCATTTTTTCATTTAGATAGTTTTTGATTTCCTTGACGCTCATGTCGAGCCCGGTTTGGCTGCGAATCAGGTACGCATAATATTCCTTGCCTTTTTTCTGACTGGCAAGTCCCAAATCCTCCGTGTTTTGCGGGGTAATTGTCCGCAGTTCTTCCGCCAGGCTCCGATACGCGGCAATATAATCGTTTTCAATCAGAGAACGGTTTTTCTCCTTTGCCCTCTGTTTTTGTTCGTCGTTTAAAAAGTCGGCGGCGTCAATTTTCTCATTGGCTGATGTAATCAGGAACGAGTTATCCCCGCCAACCATATTCTCACACTGTTCGATTACCTTGTCCAGGATGGTTTTGCTCATACCGACGCCCTGTGTCTGACGTTCTTTCTCCACCTGCGCGTATTGCAAAAACGTCTCCTCCGCAGTTTCCAGGATATGAAAGTAGCTGTCCAGGTCGTTTTGCCGATCAAAGGTGTATTCATTCAACAGCAGGGGAAGCTGTGCCTGAAACCCAAGGTAACTACCGAGATAATTGTTATCCAGGTAATAAAAACAGGTGCTTCCCATACTGCGCTCTAAATAATCCTTTAGCACATCATAGGTAAGCTTCTGCATCTCACTCAGAGATTGGTAATCAAACCGAGAGAGCTCGTCCAGCATCTGCTTTGTCTGTTTATCGCTTTCTTCGTAATCCTCTTTTGTGTTGAGCGGCAGCTCTAGCAGCGTATCTGAAAACCCGTAGTTTCTCGCGTCGGTAAAGAGAAATTCCAGGTTCATTTCGTCGCTGTTCATCATCCTAGCGGGCAGGCTTTCCAAATAGGTGTCAAATTCTGCCGCACCTTTTTTGGATGAACAGCTTCCAAGCGGCATCAGCATTGCAGCCGCTAAAACCAGGGCCAGCAGCTTCTGGCCGAATCCATTCTTCTTTGTCTTTGTCACATCTGCACTTCCCTTGATCATTTAGAACCGTTTTGTTTTTGTTTCATCGAGTCCACTTATCAACAGTCTTCCTGTTATATGTCAACTCCATTCAATCCGGACAAAACAATCGGTTTTTTACTCTCCATTTTGTTTAACCGGTCTCAAACATGCTTTCCTATATTTTTGCTCTGTTTATCATAACTTCATGCCCAGGTGTTACCGAGACAATCCCTGTAGTCGTTTCAGTACCGGCATTAATTTTTTGATACAGGACAGATAGGTATCACAGGGTATTATTTCGTTCTGATTATAGCAGAATTCTTCTTTAGAAAGAATGATGTATAACAAACAACCAAAAGCCCTGTAGGAAAACTATATAGTTTTCCTACAGGGCTTTTTCAACAGAATTCTTTTCGCTTACTTTCTGCCGATATCGGTACGGAAATGCTTATCGGTAAACTGAATTTCCTCAGCGCCCCGGTAAGCGGTTTTCAGCGCCTCTTCCAGAGTGGGGGCTGTCGCCGTCACGCCGAGGACACGCCCGCCGCCGGTGACAAGTTTCCCATCCGTGCATTTGGTCCCCGCGTGGTAAATCGTCACGCCGAACTGTTCCTCTGCGGATTTGATTCCGGTAATCTCATACCCGGTTTTATACTGCTTTGGATACCCGCCGGAAGCAAGGACAACGCAGGCTGCAGTTTCCTCCTTATTGGAGAATTGGATCTCAGAAAGCGTCCCGTCAGTGGCGGCTTCCATAATATCCACAAGATCGCCGTCCAGCAGCGGGAGCACAACCTGGGTTTCCGGGTCGCCGAACCGGCAGTTGTACTCAATGACCTTCGGGCCGTCCTTCGTAATCATTAAGCCGAAATACAGACAGCCGTGGAACTCACGCCCCTCCTGCTTCATTGCCTGGATGGTCGGCTCAAAGATGGTTTTCCGGCAGATTTCTGCAATCGCCGGGGTATAATGAGGGTTCGGGGCAATCGTGCCCATGCCGCCGGTGTTCGGTCCCTCGTCATTGTCATAGGCACGCTTATGATCCATGGAGGAGACCATGGGGCAGACAATTTTGCCATCCGTAAAGCTTAAGACGGAGACCTCCGGGCCTGTTAGGAATTCCTCAATGACAACATGGCTGCCGGATGCACCGAAAAGCCCGCCTTCAATCATGGAGGTGACGGCGTCCTCTGCCTCCTGCTCATTTTGGGCGATGATGACGCCTTTGCCAAGCGCCAATCCGTCCGCCTTGATGACAACTGGGTATTTTCCCTCGGCGCGGATGTATTCCATCGCCTGTTCGCTTGAGTCAAATGTCTCATATTTCGCTGTCGGGATACCGTAGCGTTTCATCAAATTCTTGGAAAACGCCTTGCTCCCCTCGATGATAGCAGCCGCCTTATTCGGACCGAATGTTCGGATTCCCTCGGCATTCAGGGCGTCCACCATTCCAAGGACAAGGGGGTCGTCCGGAGTGACGACCACCAAGTCCATCTGATTCTGTTTGGCATAGGTTACCACACCGTCAATATCCGTTGCCTTAATATCGACACAGGCGGCATCTTCTGCAATACCGGCGTTGCCCGGGCAGCAGAAAAGTTCCGGCTGATGCCGGGATTCCTTCAGCTTTTTGATGACGGCATGCTCTCTGCCGCCGGAGCCGACTACTAAAATTTTCATCCTCTGCGCCCTCCGTCGATTAGTGGTGGAACAGGCGGATGCCGGTAAACGCCATTACCATACCATATTTGTTGCAGGTATCAATGACATGGTCGTCGCGGATAGAACCGCCCGGCTGCGCGATATATTTGACCCCGCTGCGGTGTGCGCGCTCGATGTTGTCCCCAAATGGGAAGAACGCATCGGAGCCGAGGGTGACTCCGTCGAGTTTTTCCAGCCACTTGGCTTTCTCCTCTCTGGTGAGGGGTTCCGGTTTCACCTGGAAGGTGTTCTCCCATACGCCGTCCGCCAGGACATCCATGTAATCGTCGGAGATATACACGTCAATGGCGTTGTCGCGGTCTGCACGGCGGATTTTATCGACAAACTGGAGACCTAGAACCTTCGGATGCTGGCGTAAAAACCAGATATCCGCCTTGTTTCCGGCAAGGCGTGTGCAGTGGATTCTGGACTGCTGTCCCGCCCCAATCCCGATTGCCTGCCCATCCTTGACATAGCAGACGGAATTGGACTGAGTGTATTTGAGGGTAATCATGGAGAGAATCAAATCCCGCTTTGCATTCTCCGGGAGTTCTTTGTTCTCCGTGACGATGTTTGCAAACAGATCGTCGCTGATATGCAGCTCATTTCTGCCCTGCTCAAAGGTGATACCGAAAATATCCCTCTGTTCGATGGCAGCTGGAACGTAGTCTGGGTCAATCTGGATGACGTTATAGCTGCCTTTGCGTTTCTTTTTGAGAATCTCGAGTGCGGCATCCGAATAGGAAGGGGCAATCACGCCGTCGGAGACCTCACGGTTAATCAGGCGTGCCGTCACCTCGTCACATTCATCGGAGAGCGCGATAAAATCGCCATAGGAGGACATACGGTCTGCGCCGCGTGCGCGCGCATAGGCACAGGCGATGGGGGACAGCTCCAAATCCCCGACAAAATATATCCGGCGCATCGTCTCGTCAAGCTCGGTGCCGACTGCGGCGCCTGCCGGGCTGACATGCTTAAAAGAGGCAGCCGCTGGAAGGCCGGTCGCCGCTTTGAGCTCCCGGACGAGCTGCCAGGAGTTGAGCGCATCCATAAAGTTGATATAGCCCGGGCGGCCGTTAAGAACAATGAGGGGAAGTTCCCCTTCCTTCATGAAAATCCTGGACGGCTTCTGATTTGGGTTACAGCCATATTTAAGTTCAAGTTCCTTTGCCATGAAAAGTTCCTCCTTACACGTTTTTGTTTACGATACGGGTCTCATAGCTTCCATCTTTTAGGGAGATAAAGCGGACAAACAGCGAGACTTTATTGTCTTTGTTCAGGTTCTCCCACAGCTCATTGGTAAAGAAGTCAATGTCCTTGCAGATTGTCACCGGAGTCGGCTCCCCTTCGAAGGAGGGGATGGGATTTCCATCGCACTGGTAAGTATGGATAAAATGGCCCTCTTTTGCACGCGGGCCGGTGTATTCAAAGAAGTAGCGGCGTGTGGAAGTCTCATCCCCGTCGGCGCTCTTCAAAATGGAGAGTTTATAGGTGAAATCCCCGTTTTCCAATGTAACAAGTCCGGAAATACGCGGGGTAAAATTTGGGCCGTCCGGCTCAAAAGTACGGGTGCGCAGGGCATCTTCAAAGGTCTTCCCGTCTTTCAGGTAATCGGAAACTGTGTCAGTCTGGTCGCCGTTGGTCACGATGGTCTGGTTGCCCAGCACGCGTACCGGCGCGTAAATGATCAGAGATGGATCTGCGACTTTTGCAGGGTCAAACGCCTGGGTACGGATACCTTCCCCATCCGTCACAAAGACACGGTTGCGGCTGTTCTCGCTGCGGCCCATAATGAAATAGGCGATCACCGCGTGCTCGCCGTCTTCACTCTTTCCGATGATAATGCCGCGTCCGGGATAGGTGTTGCCCTGTACTTCTTTTTTCAGACATTTCGCTTTCATATAGGTAGTTCCTCCCTGTCAGAGTTATCGGCTGATTTTTGTCTTGTTGCCATGCACGGTGATTTTCCCCTGGCAGAACAGGGAAACCGCTTCGGGCAGTATCTCCCATTCCGCCTGTTCCATCACGCGGCGCTGCAGGGTCTCCGGTGTATCGTCATCGAGCACTTCAACCGCTTTTTGCAGGATAATGGGGCCGCCGTCGCACACCTCATTGACAAAATGTACGGTGGCTCCGGTCAGTTTCACGCCCGCTTCCAGGACCGCCTCATGCACATGCAGGCCATAAAAGCCCTTGCCGCAGAAGCTTGGAATCAGCGCCGGGTGGACGTTCATCATCTTGTTCGGGAACGCCTTTGCCACCACTTCGTCCAAAATAACCAGAAACCCGGCATAGACCACCAGGTCCGCCCTGGCCTCCTGCAAAGCCTCCACAATGGCCTCGCTGTAGGCTTTTCGGTCGGGATAGTCCTTGCGGCGCACCACCTTTGTGGTAATGCCGTTTTGTTTTGCGCGCTCGAGCGCATAGGCGTCCGGGCTAGAGGAGATGACACAGGTGATTTTCCCGTTTTTAATTTTACCGGAGTTCTCCGCATCAATGAGCGCCTGTAAATTTGTCCCTCCGCCCGAGACAAGGACTGCGATGTTCAGCATATCTCCACACCGTTACCTTCCGCGACCTCGCCGATGATGTTCGCGTCTTCCCCATTTGCACGCAGGATTTCCACTGCCTTGTCGGCATCCTCCTTGGCGACAAAGACGCACATACCGGTTCCCATATTAAAGGTGTTGAACATATCATGCTCGGAAATATTGCCGGTTTTCTGAATCAAATCAAAAATCGGTAGGACATTCAGTGCATTCCTGTCAATCTTGGCCATCAGGTTTTCCGGAAGGCCTCTTGGGACGTTCTCATAGAAACCGCCGCCTGTGATATGGGTCAGGGACTTCACTTCCACCTGCTCATATAGGGATAGGATGGATTTGACGTAAATCTTTGTCGGGGCGAGCAGGGTCTCCCCAAGGCCTTTTTCGCCAAGCTCCGCACGCGGAGTAGTCAGGTCTGCATGTTCGATATCAAACACCTTGCGCACCAGGGAGAAGCCGTTGGAATGCACGCCGCTGGAAGCAAGCCCGATGATGGCGTCGCCCGCCTTGAGTTTGCTGCCGTCAATGATCCGGCCTTTTTCCACCACACCGACACTGAAGCCGGCCAGATCATAATCGTCGTCTTCCATCATCCCCGGATGCTCTGCTGTCTCCCCGCCGACAAGCGCGCAGTTTGACTGCACACAGCCTTCTGCAACACCAGCCACAATCTCCGCGACCTTTTCCGGGATGTTTTTGCCGATGGCAATATAGTCAAGGAATACAATTGGCTTTGCTCCGGAACAGATGATATCGTTGACGCACATGGCCACACAGTCGATACCGATGGTGTCGTGCTTGTCAAGCATCATGGCAAGTTTCAGCTTAGTGCCGACGCCGTCCGTGCCGGATACGAGCACCGGATGTTTGTACCCCTCCATGTCCAGCTCGAAGAGCCCTCCGAAACCGCCGATTCCGGAGAGCACTCCGGGAATCTTTGTGCGCTGCACATGGTTTTTCATCAGTTCCACTGCTTTGTAGCCGGCGGTCACATCCACTCCCGCTGCTTTGTAGCTGTCGCTGTAGCTTTTCATATTCTTTCTCCTTTTTGTCCTGTCACGGCCGGGGCCGCTTTATTCTTTTCCATTCCAGCAGTAGGTGCACAGTTTACACGGTTCAATACCGATGGAGGCGATGACATCCTCCAGCTCATGGTATTTCAGGGAGGTGAAGTTGAGCTTGTGTGCAATCCGGTTTACCATCTCCTGGTGTTCCGGGGTATCGCGCTGGCAGTACTTTTCAATATCATAGTCCGTCTTACCGCCCTCGATTTCATCGATGACCCTGCGTGTGATGAGGTCATACTTTGAAGTGGAACGGGAGAAATTAAGGTATTTACACCCAAACATAATCGGCGGGCAGGCGGAACGGATATGGACCTCTTTCGCCCCACTGGAGTAGAGGAACTCAACGGTCTCCCTAGTTTGTGTCCCGCGCACAATGGAGTCATCGATAAACAGTAGTTTCTTACCGCGGATTAACGCGTCGATGGGGATGAGCTTCATGTGGGCGATCTGATTTCGCACCGACTGGTTTTGCGGCATAAAGCTGCGCGGCCAGGTCGGAGTATACTTAATAAACGGACGTGCAAACGGGATGCCCGACTCATTCGCATATCCAATGGCATGCGCGGTTCCGGAATCTGGAATACCGGCCACAAAGTCCACGTCCACGCCCTTGTCCCTGCGCGCGAGGAGCTTGCCGCATTCATAGCGCATCATCTCTACATTGACACTCTCGTAAGCGGAGGTAGTGTAGCCGTAATAGGTCCATAGAAACGTGCAGATTTTCATCTGCTGCTGGGGTTCGGCAACGGTCCGTATTCCGTCTGCGGTCATGAACACAATTTCACCCGGGCCTATCTCGCGTTCCTCATGATATCCCAGATTCAAATAGGAAAAGGATTCAAAGGCGGCGCAGTACGCGCCCTGTTTGTGGCCGATGACAAGAGGGGTTCTGCCCATAAAGTCCCTGGCCGCATATAGTCCCTGCGGGGTCATCACAATCATGGTCATGGAGCCTTCAATACACTGCTGCGCGTAGCGAATGCCCTCAACCAGACTGCTCTTCTGGTTGATAAGCGCGGCGACCAGTTCCGTTGCATTGACATCCCCGCCGCTCATCTCCAAAAAGTGGATATTGCCGCTGTCAAACAGCATGCTGATAAGCTCGTCCGCATTATTGATGCGCCCGACTGTGGTAATGGCATAGTTGCCGAGATGCGATCGGATGATAAGCGGCTGCGACTCGGTATCGCTGATACAGCCGATGCCCATGTTTCCCTGCATTTGGGTCACATCGCTTTCAAACTTGGTGCGAAACGGCGAATTTTCGATGTTGTGAATCGAACGGTTGAACCCGTCGATGGAATTGTACACCGCAAGCCCGCCGCGTCTCGTGCCGAGATGGGAATGGTAATCCGTTCCGAAGAACAAATCCATTACACAGTCTTTCTTGGATACGACTCCAAATAAACCACCCAATGTAAAACCTCCCTGTTAAAATAACGTTAGTTTTTTCTTTGAATCTTCAAAATTATCTTTGGAAATTCTCTGTGGGACCGCGCGATGGGATAGCACTCGGTAAAACAGCCGGTGCGTTCCGATTTTGCCAAGCGTTTCATTTGTAAAGACCTCTGGCACCAGCCCGATGTCCTTTTGGGAGTGAATCACTCCCTCGTCACTCACCGCGATCCGCAGCTTTCCTGTCCCCTATGCTGCAATGCGTACAGCGCATAGTAAACGGTACGGGCAACATCCGAAATTTTCCCTTCGTAATTGCCGAAGACTCCGCATTCTTCTCTTATCTTTTCCAACTACTTGCCTCTCCCTGTGTTAACTCCGTATTTTTCTCTCTGTCTTGTTTGTGGGAAAGAATGTGTAAAGGGCAAAGTATCCGCTTTGCCCCTTGTCACCTGACTATTGCTCTGTCCGGGTTTAGCCGCCGAACAGTCTCTTCATGATTTCCTTGTAGCCCTCATCGACATTGTCCATGTCTCTGCGGAAACGGTCCTTATCGAGCTTCTCATGGGTTTTTGCATCCCAGAACCGGCAGGTATCCGGGGAAATCTCATCCGCCAGGATAATGGTACCGTCACTGGTCTTGCCAAACTCGATTTTAAAATCAACCAGCTCAATGCCGATGCCCGCAAAGAATTTCGTGAGATAATCGTTGATTTTCAAAGCATAGTCCGCAATCAAAGCCAGTTCCTCTTTGGTAACGATGTTCATCGCAAAGATGTGGTAGTCGTTGATCATCGGGTCGCCGAGCTCGTCATCCTTGTACGAGTATTCCAAAACGGTTTTTGCCATTTTGGTGCCTTCCGGCAGGCCGAGACGCTTCGAAAGGGAGCCTGCCGCGATGTTGCGGACAATGACCTCCAGCGGAATAATCTCCACTTTCTTGACAATAGTTTCCCGGTCGGAGATCTCCTCGACATAGTGGGTCGGGATTCCCTGTTCCTCGAGCTTTTTCATCAGATAGTTGGAAACCCGGTTGTTGACAATGCCCTTATTTTCAATGGTGCCCTTTTTCTGGCCGTTAAATGCGGTGGCATCGTCTTTGTAATCCACAATGTAGAGTTCCGGATCATCAGTTTTGAACACTCTCTTTGCCTTGCCTTCGTACAGCTGCTCCAATTTCTTCATATTTTTTCTACCTCTTCCTGTAGTTTTTTATCCTTTTGAATGACTTCTTCCATCATTTCCGCCTTTTTCTCACTCAGCTTGGCCGCAATCTCTGCGTTTTCCACACCGAGTATCTGTGCCGCCAAAAACGCCGCATTTTTGGCGCCGTCGACCGCGACGGTTGCAACCGGAATACCGGAGGGCATCTGCACCGTGGCAAGCAGTGCGTCGAGTCCGCCGAGTCCGCCGGATTTCACCGGAATTCCGATAACCGGAAGCGTTGTATGCGCGGCAATCACACCTGCAAGGTGTGCGGCCATTCCGGCAGCCGCAATCATGACGCCGACTCCCTCATCCCGCGCATTGGCGGCAAAATCGCTTGCAAGGGACGGCGTCCTGTGAGCGGACATCACATGCACCTCCACTGGGATTCCCAAATCCTTTAAAGTGGTAATTGCACCTTTGACCACCGGAAGGTCGCTGTCACTGCCCATGATGATTGCTACCTTTTTGCAGCTTTCCATCCAAATCATACTCCTTCTATAAGTCAGAATTTTTCAGTAAAACAGAAAAGGGCGATGGTAAACCCAAAGCCCTTTGTTGATAAAATTATCCTGCTTTTGTGAAAATGCCTGCAAATGGACCCTCGCCGGACAGACCGGTGTGATACGGACAGCTTACAAGAACGCCCGCGGCTCCAATCAGCATAAGACAAAAGCCCCTTTCATCTGGTGATTGACACAACTTTATTTTACTGGATTGGCGGATAAAATTCAATTGATTGCCCGCAAATTTTGTTTTTTTCGTGCAGATACCTTAGTTTGAAATGTTTTACAAGTCGAAATTGTAAATTTTACACGAAGCCGGCGGACAGTACTAGCTTCTTCACGGACGAAGACTGGCCTGCAATTGACAGCCGGATGCTATGGAACCGCATAGCGTAGCTTTACAACTTAAGACTCCCTCACCGAATTGAAAAGGCATAAACAGGGCTCCTAAACAGTGAAACACCCGGGACGATCATTCGTCCCGGGTGTTATCATACCTGTTAGGATGGGATTAATACATTCCCATGCCGCCGCCCTGAGGAGCAGCCACCGGAGCCGGATTCTCTTCCTTCTTGTCTGCGACAAGAGATTCCGTGGTCAGAATCATTGCAGCAGCGGAAGCAGCGTTCTGGATTGCAGAACGGGTGACCTTGGTGGGGTCGATAATGCCGGCCTCAAACATATCGGTATAGGTCTCGTTGTAAACATCGAAGCCGTAACCGAATTTTCTGGAGCGGCGGATCTTGTCAATGATGACAGAGCCGTCGAGTCCTGCGTTGGTTGCGATCTGGCGCATCGGCTCTTCGAGTGCCTTAAGGACAATCTTCGCGCCGGTCTTCTCATCGCCTTCGCAGGCCGGGATAACTTTTTCCACCGCGGCAGTCGCGTTGATGAGCGAGACGCCGCCGCCGGAGACAACGCCCTCTTCCACAGCGGCCTTCGTTGCGGAGAGTGCATCTTCAATTCTCAGCTTTTTCTCTTTCATCTCAACTTCGGTAGCCGCGCCGACTCTCAGGACAGCAACGCCGCCGGAGAGTTTCGCCAGTCTTTCCTGAAGTTTCTCTCTGTCAAAGTCAGAGGTAGCGGTTTCAATCTGGGATTTAATTTGTGAAATTCTGGACTTGATGGCGTCCGGATCGCCTGCGCCGTGTACGATGATCGTGTTCTCTTTTTCCACACGGACGCTGCCTGCACGGCCGAGCTGATCAATCGTGGTCTCCTTGAGCTCGAGGCCAAGGTCGTCACAGATGACGGTGCCGCCGGTCAGGATTGCGATATCCTGGAGCATCTCTTTTCTTCTGTCGCCAAAGCCCGGGGCTTTGACTGCCACGCAGTTGAAGGTGCCGCGCAGTTTGTTGAGAAGGATCGTGGTGAGAGCTTCACCTTCGAGGTCCTCACAGATGATGACGAGCTTCTTTCCGCCCTGGACAATTTGCTCGAGCAGCGGGAGCAGATCCTGGATGGAGCTTATCTTCTTATCGGTAATCAGGAGGTAAGCGTCGTCCATCACTGCTTCCATCTTATCGGTATCCGTTACCATGTACGGGGACACATAACCGCGGTCAAACTGCATACCCTCGACTACCTCGATATAGGTATCGGCGGTTTTGGACTCCTCAATGGTGATGACGCCGTCCGCGGAGACTTTTTCCATTGCGTCGGCAATCAGCTTACCAATATTTTCGTCGCCGGAGGAAACGGTGGCGACTCTCGCGATATCATCCGCGCTGCCAACTTTCTTGGAATTTGCAATAATGGACTCCACCGCCGCGTCAACTGCTTTCTGGATACCTTTTTTGATAACCATGGGGTTTGCGCCTGCCGCAACATTTTTCATGCCCTCTCTGACGAGTGCCTGAGCCAAAACGGTCGCGGTCGTAGTTCCGTCACCAGCAGCATCGTTGGTTTTTGTGGCGACTTCCTTGACAAGCTGTGCGCCCATGTTCTCGAACGCATCGTCAAGCTCAATGTCTTTTGCGATGGTCACGCCGTCATTCGTGATGAGCGGAGCGCCGAATTTCTTATCCAGAACAACGTTGCGGCCTTTCGGTCCAAGGGTGATCTTTACAGTGTCTGCGAGCTGGTCAAGCCCTTTCTGAAGGGCTTTACGGGCGTCTTCCCCGTACAGAATTTCTTTAGCCATGGTAAACAGCCTCCCAAATCAAAATAGTATTTACAGATTATTCTACAATTGCAAGGACATCGGACTGGCGGAGAATGACATATTCCTCGTCGTCAACCTTGACTTCGGTTCCTGCGTACTTGCTGGCAATGACCTTGTCGCCCGGTTTCAGATACATGTCCACTTGATTGCCGTCGACCAATCCGCCCGGCCCCACTGCGATGACCTCAGCAATCTGGGGTTTCTCTTTTGCGGAATTGGCAAGGATGATGCCGCTCTTGGTCGTCTCCTCTGCTTCAACCATTTTTGTTACCACTCTGTCAAGCAAGGGTTTGATTGTCATGATGGTTTCCTCCTTAGACCTTGTATGATATAAAAAATTCACATTATTAGCACTCTCTTTTCTTGAGTGCTAATTATATTGTAATAATTATTTTGGAAAAATCAAGCCCTTTTTCGAATTTTTTTCAAAAATAATAGAGTTTTCATCCAAAATTAAAGGGCTGGTTACAAAATATCCATTTTCGGTGCAAAAAATCCCCTTTTGGCGAAAAAAAACTCCGCGCCGCAGAAAATGCGGTGCGGAGCATGTTCATTTTACCTTTTCTGACTTTTATTGTGTAAACTCGAGGTTGTCAAACCCGCTCGCCGTAATAATGGAGTCATCCGTTCCTGTATAGGTCAGGGTGACGCGATCCCCTTCTATAGTCAAAGCCAGCTCGTCACTAACAAGATAGGAAACACGATAGATTTTATCCGGCTGTTCCTTCAGGATAATCTTGTAGACCGTATCCTTATCGGTCAACTCGCTGGCAATGCGCAGAACGGTTCCGGTCATTTCCTCTTTTTCTTCCAGCAGATCCTCCGCCGGCACGCCGAGTTTATCCGCATGCATGAGGTTTGACCGGTAATTTTCGAGTGCCGCGTTCATGGTCTCGCCGGTTCCGACAACCGAGTAATCCTCGAGTGAAACATAGGCATACTGCTTGACAAGCCCCTCCGCATCCTTAAGCGTCATGAAATAAGTAGGCCGCTCCTCGATATTCAAAATCAGTGGGAAGGTTGCCTTGTACTTGAGGTTTTGCACCTTGCCTTCCGCCGAAGCGCGCGCCGCATTTTCTGTCGCGCCCGCAACCTTGTAGTTGAAGACCTCTTTGGTAATCATGTCGACCATCATGAAGCTGATAATACTGTCATCCTTGCCGACACTGGTAAGACCGGTGTAGAGATAGCATCTGCCGTTATTATAGATCACGGCATCCCCCGGAGAAGTCCGGAATTTATCTTTGTTGGAGAAGTTGAGAATGCCATTGATGTACTCGCCGCGGTTGTTAATCTGTGTCATGACGAACTCTTCCGGCTGAATACGGTCCACCCAAGAGGGAATGTTGTCGATAGTATAGCGGTGGGTCTCCCCGGTCGTCGCATTGACGATAATAGCGCCCGTCGCCTCTGGCAGCGAAAATCCCCGGGTATTTTTATAAGTGGAGATAACCCAGTATGGTGTACCCTCGTCATCGATTTCAAAGGAATAATCCGTCATACCGGTGAATAGGCCGGCGTTGAGTCTGGCGTATCGGTTTAAATTTTGCAACAAATAGGCTCTCGGTTGGATTTTGATATTCTTCCCGTCTACATACTGGACGTCCTGCATGTTATTCGCGGATACCGTGATATAACCGGGCGTTCCGTTTAGATTTGCGAACCATTTGAAAAAGCCGGAGTGCTCAAGCGGTACGACCCACATCAGCTTTCCATTTACCTGCTGGATGACCGGTTCTCCGGTCTCCACCTGGCTGCCGAGAGAAGTCTTTTCGCCGAGCTTTTTGTCAGCCAGCTTTTCCGCCAGGTCTTTATCCACGACCGGAACATTGTTGACATCCACCACCTGTACGTCTGTGTCAAAGGTACGCTCCTGCGGTTCGGTCAGCTGGTTACGGTAAGCATTAAATTGGAACAGCACGGAAGAGCCGATAAAGACAAGGATGACGATTCCCCACGGAATCAGGACTCCCAGTTTGACAGCCTTGGACAGTTTTTTCGTATTGTCAAAACTCAGTTCCCGCTGCCCGTTTGCACCCACGACGAAATGGAACAAGGACCCTCTTGTCACGAGCCAGATGGCAATACAGACAGTGATGACTACGCACCACAAAATCGCCCCCTCCGGATACAGGGGGTTCAGGTTTGGCGCCTCGAAAAAGACATAGCCCAAAAAGACGACAAACGCAATCAAATACGCGATGATTCTGGATTTTTTCACAATGTACCTCTCTTTTACCGCAGCATGTGAAACAGCAGTGCCATCGGCTGCAGATTGCGCCGGCGCGCCGGTTTCCCCAATTGGATGCCGCTCATCACAGTTTCTCTTACGAAAGAATGAAACCTCTCCGCTTTTCATGCGCAGAGTTCCTATCCAGTATAGCAGATATCCGAGGGCTTTTGTGCCGATTCATAGAAAATTCACGAATTTTCCGGTGCCTTTTTCGGCTTGTTCACACGGGCCCGCCGCCCACGCAATACAACAGCCCAGAAAATCCAGGCAAGCAGGCTGATGCCGCTCAGCAGACAGGCATAACGGTAGGTTCTCACGTAAATACGCCCGAGCGTGCTGTGTACGGTAAAAATCTCAAGCCCATTGACTCCGGCAAGCGCCATGACGGAATAGACACACAATGCGATTGTCAGCAGGGCTAGGGCAAGCTTTACAATCGACGAAACACGAATGTGTTTTGCAGAGCCTGGTACGGCATGAGTTTCCTTCTTTTCGTTAGGATTCACTTGACGCTCCCCCTTCCTGTTCGGTGTCCCTGATACACTGTGCGATGAATTCCGCAAACGCTCCGCCGAGACTGCCGGAACCCATCGGCATGGAGGACATGTCCCCCTGCATGACGAGCAGCCGGCTGAGGTCGCTAAGCTCCTGCTTGTCCACGCTGCCACCTTCTGCCACTGTCTTTTTGAGAGCATACAGCGCGGTAGACGTCTGTTTGAGCGGGGAATCGAGCTTCAAATGCCCGTTTGCATCGATGACGCGCATTAGGAATTCCTCCGCCTTCTCTTCCTGCCCCATCGCAAAGTAGAGCTTTGCTCGAGCCAGGTCGCACAACCCGGAGGAATCCCCGAACCATCCCTGTTTGACCTCCAGATAGTTTACCGCCCGGTAGCCGGAGACATAGACCGCTTTGTCATAGTACTCCTGTTCTTTCGCAAGCTGTTGTTCGAGCGTCTTATTCAGCTTTTCTTTCTTTTTCTCAGACGTTTCCGCTGCCAGGGCGGTCTTTGTCTCCTCCGCTTTTTGTCCATACTGGCGCGACTTGACATAGTAGCCGTAAGCCTCGTCGTCCTCCTGGTCAATCTTGGCGGTATTGCCGTGGTTTGCGTAGAGGTTTTGTGCTATCAATTCCGTATACAGTACCCGGTTTGCCAGGCTGTCCTCCCCTTCGACCAGCTCAGTGGCGAGCTTAGAGGCGTAATCCTGGTTCCCTAAAAAGTAGTTGTACCCGATTTTCAGCCCCATGATATTCTTGTCATTCGGGTAGCTCGCCTGATACGAACCGATTTTCTCGCTGATATTGTCCCCGCTCGGCTCAACTCCCTCGGTCGGATAGACCTCGGCAAAGACGTCCCGCTCGATCTCATAATACTCTTCGCAGCGCTGGGCGTCTTTTGCGGTAATCTCCAACGTCTTGCGTGCCTGCGTGGCGGCGTTCTTAAAATCCGACCGGTATTTTTCCGGGTTGGATGAATAATTTTCCACCAGCGAACGGATTTCCTTGATGACCTGCTGGTTTTGTTTGGACTGCTTTTTCTCAAACTCCACCACATCCAGGTACTGCGTCGCCTGTGCAGTATCCCCCTTGAGAATACTAAGCATCGCGGAGACACAGGTATTCTGAAAGGTATAGCCGCCCTTTCCAAGCGCCTCATAGAGATGGGGCACCGCAACGTCCTCCCTCGTCTCCTCTAAAGCGAGCAGGGCGAGATAGGTATCGGTATTACTGCTTGAAACCGTATCCCGGATGGTCTTGATCCCAAACAGGGAGCTTACGATGACGAGCAGGGCTGCTGCACCCACAATGATATGCGTGCGCCGGTTGAATAGTTTCTTCCGATCTTTCCACTTTCTGGCTGCAAACACATACCCGACCACAAGCAAGACGGTGAGAATGATTAAAAGCCATAAAAAGATTGTCAAGAGGATACCCCCAATCAAAAAAACAGGTCGTTTCCTGTCGTTTTTGCTGTACTAACTATAGCAAACTAACCGGCATTTGTAAATCAAAACCCGGCGCGCAGTCTAAAATGCGTGCCGGGGAAGCTCCTATTTATGATATTTTGCATGAGAGGAAATCATAAAGGCCCGATATACCTGTTCGAGTAGCATAACCCTCGCCAGCTGGTGAGGAAAGGTCATCTTAGACATGGACAAGCAAGTTCTCCCCGCCTGCTTGACCGTGTCCGACAGCCCATAGGAGCCGCCGATTACCAGGGAGATGGTGCTGTACCCGTGGAGTGCAATCTCCTCGAACAGCCGGGACAGGGCGGGAGAGTCCATCTGTTTCCCCTCTATACACAGCGGGATGAAATAGCTTCGCTCCGCCGCCTTTGACAAGATTCGTTTTCCCTCTGCTTCGACAGCTGCGGCAATCTCCGCCTCCCCTGCATGCTCCGGGAGCCGTTCCTCCGGCAGCTCGAGAATCTGTGGGCGGCAAAAAGGCCTCAGCCGTTTTTCGTACTCGGCGCAGGCCTCTCTCCAGTATTTTTCTTTGAGGGAACCAATGCAGATAAACTGTAGAGTCAGCATGACAATCTCCTGTTAAAAAATCATGAGTTCTGCCGGCATCTCCCGTGGGGCGACCTGGAGCAGATAGTCGAAGTCCTCCCTCGCGCCCGCCGCATCCAGTGAACATTTGGTGTGCTCCAGCGCGAGCTGAGGCAGGTTGTTCTCCCGGCTCAAATGCGCGAGGAAAATCCGCGTCGTCCCCGACTGGACAAGTTCAGAAACCTGGCCGGCACAGTCGTCGTTGGAGAGATGTCCATGGCTGCTCTTGATGCGTTGTTTTAAGAAATAGGGATATGTACCGCATTCGAGCATCCGCTTATCGTAATTCGATTCGATCATGACAAGGTGTGCGCCCAAAATATGTTCGTGCACCTCCTCGGTGACCACGCCGAGGTCGGTTGCAATGGAAATCACACGGGAATCCGCCGTTTCAATCCGAAAGCCCATACTGTCAATGGAGTCGTGCGGGGTATGAAACGGCGTCACCTGCATTCCGGCTATCTCATTAACCGGGGCGAATTCACGCAATTCACAACCCGGAGCCACACAGCCGTTTTCCGCAAGATAATTTAACACAAGGGCGGAAGAATAGACTGGAACGTTCAGCCGTTTCGTCAGCACTTTCAGGCCCTTAATATGGTCGGAATGCTCGTGGGTGATCAGGATGCCCCGGATAGTATCCAGTTCAATCTCCCTGGCTGCAAGCGCATCTAAAATCCGTTTGCTACTGACTCCGGCGTCTACAAGCAGGCCTTCATTCGAATTACCGACGAACGCACTGTTGCCTGAGCTTCCGCTGAACAGCGGGCAAAAACGCGCCACATTTTTCCCTCCTTTCAGAAAAAAACTGTGCATCGCGCAACCGCATGCACAGCTTCACCGCCGGGTTCCCGCTTACAGCGCCTGAGCGATGTGCAGGTTGTCCGGAATATCGATTTCGCGGATATCCGCGCCAAGAGATTTCAGTTTTTCACAGATATTTTCATATCCGCGCTGGATATGGTAGATATCCTCAATTTCCGTCACGCCGGTTGCAGTCAGTGCCGCAATGATCAGTGCGGCGCCCGCACGCAAATCAGTCGCCTTGACCGGAGCAGCGGTAAATCCGCCTTCAATGCCTTCGATAACAGCCACCTTGCCGTCCACTGAAATATTCGCCCCCATGCGGCGCAGCTGGTCAACATAGCGGAAGCGGTTGTCCCACACGCTCTCCGTTACAATGCTTGTGCCCTCCGCCAAACAGAGCAGAACGGCAATCTGCGGCTGCATATCCGTCGGGAAGCCGGGATGCGGCATGGTTTTGATATTGGTTTTCATCAGTGTTCCCACACGGGACACCCGGATGGAATCATCATATTCCTCCACATCAACCCCCATCTTGACAAGCTTTGCCGTGATGGATTCCAAGTGCTTGGGAATGACGTTTTTAATCAAAACATCGCCCTTCGTTGCGGCTGCGGCAACCATGAAGGTGCCGGCTTCAATCTGGTCGGGGATAATGGAGTATGTCGTGCCTTTGAGAGAATCCACCCCGTGGATTTTGATGACGTCGGTACCGGCGCCCCGGATATCCGCGCCCATGGAGTTGAGGAAGTTTGCCAAGTCCACGACATGCGGCTCCTTCGCCGCATTTTCGATCACCGTGAGTCCCTTCGCCTTCACCCCTGCAAGCATAATGTTGATGGTGGCTCCAACAGATGCCATGTCCAGATAAATCTGGCTGCCGACAAGCAAGTCGGCATGCGCGTCAATCATACCGCCCTTTTCCAGCGAGATAATGGCGCCCAGCGCTTCAAAGCCCTTGAGATGCTGGTCAATTGGGCGTACGCCTAAATCACAGCCGCCCGGCATGGAAACACATGCCTGATTGAAACGTCCGAGCAGTGCACCTAAAAAATAGCTGGAAGCCCGCAGTTGGCGCGCCAGCTCATAGGGCACAACGGACTTTGTGACATGTCTGGTGTCAATCATCACCGTCGATTTATCAACCATGCGCACCTTGGCGCCAAGGCATTCAAGGGTCTGCAAAAGGGTTGTGACATCACTGATATTCGGAACATTTTCTATAATGCAGGTATCCTGCACAAGCAATGTGGCAGGCAAAATCGCAACAACAGCATTTTTTGCACCGCTGACTGTGACTTCTCCTGTCAAACGCGCCCCACCGTGAACAATATACTTCTCCAAGGCTGAACTCTCCTTTACAGGCGTATTCTTTTTTCATAATTGTAATAGGAAAAATTATGTAATCCTATTCGTTTTCTCGCCGTACAATATATAGTATTCTCAAGTTATTTCAAAATAATTATGTGAATCAAATGACCAGTATTTGTATTATATCATTCCTGTCATAAATGTCAAAGTATAATCACAAAATAATTTTACAGTTTTTTTTCAAAATGTACAAGTACATTTTGTAAGATTCGAAAGCAAAAAAGCAGTGATACAGAAAGAAAGAGCAAGCCCCTATGTCAAATAGATACCCACCGGCGTAGCCGGTGGTTCTGCACAGACGGGCAAAGCCCTTTA
>ERZ781272.336-NODE-336-length-39681-cov-5.035911_pt1 | contig 39681 bp, 39 predicted proteins | sample MGYA00375850_ERZ781272 | MGnify/ENA primary metagenome ERZ781272 (study PRJEB29790, sample SAMN06051246) | human gut metagenome | host: Homo sapiens | place: USA: Cincinnati, Ohio | collected 2013-06-21 | study: EMG produced TPA metagenomics assembly of the Gut...
ATTTATTTTAATCCAATTGGCATAACAATATCAATGGAAATTACTACCATATTTTGTATTAATGATATTAATATGTTTCTGTTGTATAATACTGTTACTATAATACTAAGGAGGTAATTCTTATGAAAAAGAAACTATTAATTACAATTGCAACCGGAATGCTGTGTTTTTCTTCAATTCCTGCATCAGCCGCCGATATTGACAGCATGTCTGTCGAAGAATTGAAGGATGCTTACAGGGAGCTAGAAGCTAAATACAACTCCCTGGCTGGCGTAGAAAACAATGATGATGCAACATCCGTCCCCACTGCCGATATGCAGTCCTGGAAAGAAGGAATGTACAAAGTAGGAGCTGACATTCCTGCCGGCGAATATGTTCTTATTTCCTCTGGCGGCGGCTATTTTGAAATATGCACAGATTCTTCCGGATCCTTTGATTCCATTGTTGCAAACGGTAATTTTGATACCAATTCGATTATCACCGTTTCCGATGGTATGTACCTTGAATTTACCCGTGCGGATGCTTACGCAATCGATTCCTCTCCTGAACTTGACACTTCTAAGGAGGGAATGTTCAAAATCGGCAAGCATATTCCTGCTGGCGAATACAAAATCCATTCCGATGACAGCGGTTATGTTCAGGTATCTTCAGACAGTTCGCAGACTTTTGAAAGTATTGTAAGCAATGACAATTTTACTGGTGATTCTTATATTACCTTATCAGATGGTCAGTATCTTACGCTCAGCCGCGCTTGTATCGTACAATGAAGTTTCTGCAATCATCATAACATAGAAAAACCGCCCCCTGCGCCAACAGAGGACGGTCTGCAATAGACTATATACCCGAAGGTTGATATAGTACGCTCCCAAAATATTGTATCATCTTCGGGGCAGCCATGCAAGCGGAACTTGTTAGAAATCCTTACAGGTTCGCTGGCTGTTATTTTTGTACCCTATTTTAAGGAGGATGATAAAAATGCCGAAGAAGAAAAGAAAGAAATACCCCAGACTCCCAGCCGGATTTGGCAGCATCCGCTATCTTGGTTCCGGCCGCAGGAACTGCTATGCTGTACATCCACCGGCAACAATTGACGCTTTAGGTCATGTAAACCGTCCTGCTGCTATCTGCTATGTAGACGACTGGATTAAGGGTTTCACGGTGCTTACAGCTTATAAGGCGGGCACTTATACCCCTGGTATGGAAAAGTCCATGGAAGTATCAAATACGGGCGATCTGGACATACTTGCGCAACGGATAATTGCAGACTATTCTACCATTAAAGGAGTTGAGGAAAAGCATCCGGAGATCAAAGAGCTGACTTTTGCGGAAGTATATGAACGGTTTTACAAATGGAAATTTGAGGACGACAAATCCCGGACTTATTCGAAAGCCACCAAGACCAGTTATAATGCCGCTTATAAAAATTGTTTTACTCTCCATGACCGCAAATTTAATTCTCTGTGCTACAACGATCTGCAAGGCGTAGTAAACTCATGTGAACTTAAGCACGCTAGTTTGGAGTTGATTGTTGTTCTTTTCAAGCAACTTTATAAATACGCCATCATCCATGAAATATGTGAGGATGACAAATCTAAATATGTAACTGTCAATCGTATTGAGGATGATGAAAACGGTAGGCCTTTTTCCGATAAAGAACTGGAGATTCTTTGGAAAAACAGAAATGATGATAATGCAGCCATGATTCTCATTATGTGTTACAGCGGTTTCCGTATTTCCGAATACAAGACTTTATCTGTAAATCTGAAAGAAAAATATTTTAAAGGCGGTATGAAAACAGAATCTGGCAAAAACCGTATTGTGCCGATTCATGATTCCGTATTTGGATTTGTTCAGGATCGTATGGACAGATATGGCTGCCTTTTGCCCTGCAGTGTTTCTTATTTCCGCACTCATCATTTTGCCCCTACTTTGGAGCGGCTTGGCATAACCAGTACGCCAAAGCACACGCCCCATGATGCAAGGCATACTTTTTCCATGCTGTGTGAAAGATATTCTGTACGAGAAAATGACAGAAAGAGGATGTTAGGGCATGCTTTCCAGGATGATATCACAAACGCCGTATATGGCCATCGCTCTGTGGATGATTTGCGTCCGGAAATTCAGAAGATACAAGTGCCGGTTGTGACTAATTGTGACTAATAGAACCATAAAATTGTTTTATAGAAGTTTATAATACAAGATATCACAGCTTCCACAATGCCAGTAAAATAAAGGGTTTTCCCGGTTTTATATGTTTTTGGCGTTTTCCTTTTACCGATATTTTTTTAACGCAGCTTTAATATGACTTATTTCCGCTTTTATAAAGACTTTTCTTTAAATGATAAAAAGACTGGCAGCCCGCCAGTCTTTTTATATGATAAGATTATGGTGTAATTCACCGTCCTGCTGCAAATAGCAGCGATAAGATTACTTATTCACCTAAAAAATCATTAATCTGCTGAACAAGGATATCAACATCCAACCCATGAACCATTGCTGCTTCCTCTAAGGATTCCATCTGTGCAGATGGGCAGCCCAGGCAATGCATTCCTGCTCTCATAAGAATTGGTGCAATATTCGGATCTAAATTAATCAACTGACCAATCAGCATGCTTTTGGTAACCTTTGCCATTGTCGTTTCCTCCTTTTTCTTCCATCCTGCTTCGCAGGACATATTCCAGACCTTCGGTCTGTCATTGACTTATCAGTTAAAAATGAATACTCGCTTCGCTCCTGCTCATTTTCCTGCTGATAAGTCACATTATAATACGGAATTGCTCCAGAATCAACCGGCAGATTCTAAAATTAAGTTTATAATTTTGTACTTGTAATCCATAACCAGATATATTAGAATAACGTTAGAACCCGTTAGGGGCACAAAAGAGATTAAAAGGAGGATATAACTATGGCATATGTAATTACAGACGAATGTGTAAGCTGTGGAACTTGTGAAGGCGAATGCCCATCCGAGGCTATTTCCCAGGGCGACGAGCATTACGTAATCGATGCTGATGCATGTGTGGACTGCGGTACCTGTGCAGATGCATGTCCAACAGAAGCAATCAAACCAGGCGAATAATTTACCGGGTTCCGGCGTGGCAGAAGTCACGCCGGTTTTTCTATCTTACTGCCCACCCTTTCTCAATGGAAATTGCTCTGCTTCTGAAAACTTCTGTATAATTTCAGATACAAAAAACTCTATGAAGATGCTTATCCCACCTGCATAGAGTCTTTGCTGCTTATGTATTCTTATTTTTCCTTCTGGCTTTCTTATCATTTGCAGCGGCAGCCGCCTCCCGTCTTGCCATCTGCTGTCTCCGGATCGCCAGGTCCAGAGACCGGCACCGCTCCTCCTCTTCGTTTTTGTACTGAAGTTCCTGAGCGATCAGGCGCTCCAAAATCGCCTGGAATTCCAGAATTTTTTCATTTTCTGTTTCCTCCGGAATAAGATTCTCTGCCTCTGCCTCTTTCTCTTCCGGCACTTCATTCAAAAGCTTAATCTTGCTCTCTGCTGAGCCAGGTACTGTCTGCGCAATTTGAGGAACCAGATCCTTAATTGCCCGAAGCTGTAATCCTCGTTTCTTCAGTTCCTTAATATTCATAAATAATTGAATATCATATCCGGTGTAGTAGCGGTGACCCAGTTCATTTCTTTGGATTCTAAGCTCCAGCTCGTCCTCCCAGTAACGCAGAACGTAGGCTTTCACGCCTGTCATATCCGCAGCCTGTCTGACGGTATACCTTGTCTCCATGCTACCCCTCCTTATGAAATTCACTGACTTTAATTATAACAGAGTGTACGGAGATTTCAACGAAAAACGGTCGACAAATTATGCGGCTCTGTGCGCCGTGCTCTCACCTCGTGACCGTTCCGCTCACTCGGTGACGGGCTTCGCCCTATACAATTATAAATAAGAAGTCCCGCTTTTATGCAAGCATAAAGCGGGACTTCTTATTTATAATTGTGCACGGCTCTACTTTTTCATGTTTACAAACTGGGTATATCTTGGCAGCCAAACAAGCTCCACGGTGCCAATAGGGCCGTTTCTTTGTTTTGCGATAATGATTTCCGCAATGTCCTTCTTCTCCGTATCCTTGTGATAATAGTCATCACGGTAAATAAACATAACCACATCCGCATCCTGCTCAATCGCTCCGGACTCACGAAGATCCGAGAGCATTGGTCTGTGATCAGGACGCTGTTCCACAGCACGGCTTAGCTGCGACAGGGCAATTACGGGCACTCCCAGTTCACGAGCCAAAGCCTTCAAAGAACGGGAAATGTCGGAAATTTCCTGTTGGCGGGAATCGCTCTTCCCACTTCCGCTCATAAGCTGCAGATAATCGATCATAATCACACCCAAATTATATTCCAGCTTATATTTACGGCATTTGGAGCGCATTTCCGCAATAGAAATACCAGGCGTATCGTCAATGATCAAATTCGAACGGCCGATAATATCTGCTCCCTCTACCAGCTTTGTCCAGTCCTCATCCTTCAGATTACCGGTACGCATATTCTGGGAATCCACATGGGACTCCATGGCAAGCAGACGGTTGACCAGCTGCTCCTTTGACATTTCCAGGCTGAAAATCGCAACTGTCACATCCTTGCGGAATGCCATGTACTGTGCAATGTTCAGCACAAATGCAGTCTTTCCCATGGAGGGACGTGCAGCGATCAATACGAGATCGGAGGGATGCATACCTGATGTCTTGTAGTCCAGATCCATAAAGCCCGTTGGAATTCCCGTGACGCTTCCCTTCATCTTGGAGGCTTTTTCAATATTGTTTATGGCATTTAAAACCACCTGCTGAATCGGAACAAATTCCCCGCCAATATTTCTCTGCAGAATATTGAAAAGCTTTTTCTCCGCTTCCTCAAGAATCACCTCTGTGCTCTCTTTTTCCAGATAGCAGGAATTTGCCACCTCTTCGTTTACCTTGATCAGGCGGCGCAGAAGGGCTTTTTCGCTGACAATATTGGCATAATATTTCACATTCGCAGAAGTAGGAACTGCCGCAAGCAATTCTCTTACGTATTCCATGCTGCTGATATCCGGCGGAAGGTCTTTCTCCTTCAAACGGTTCTGAAGCGTTACCAGATCCACTGGCTTGCCTTCATTACAGAGTTCCACCATAGCATCAAAAATGATACCGTACTGGTTCTGATAAAAATCATCGCTGGTCAGAATCTCCGATGCCACCAGAATCGCATCACGGTCTAAGATCATAGAACCAATCACCGATTGCTCTGCTTCTATACTATGGGGCAGGATTCTTTTAATCAGCGCTTCTTCCATGACTTTACCTCCAACGGATTATGCTTCCTTCACCCATACCTTCAGACTTCCCGTCACCTTAGGATGCAGACGGACCGGAACCTGAGTCACACCCAGATTCCTGATCGGGCTTGGAAGCTGCAGTTTTTTCTTATCGATATCTAAATTTAACTGTGCCTTTGCTGCCTCAGAAATTTCCTTAGTGGAAATGGAGCCAAAGGTTCTTCCACCTTCTCCAACCTTCAAAGTCAAAATAATCTCTTTTGTCTCCAAATCCTTTGCAAAAGCCTGTGCTGCTTCCAAATTTTCCTGTGCCACCTTTTCAGCATTTGCCTTTTGCAGCTTCAGGTCATTCAAATTCTTGGGCGTTGCCTCAAGCCCTAACTTTTTAGGCAGAATCATATTACGGGCATAACCATCGCTGACCTTTACTATATCGCCCTTCTTCCCAAGGGACTTTACATCCTCTAACAAAATTACTTTCATTTGATAAGCTCTCCTTCCTGGCATAATTCATCGATGATGTCTTTGAGCATCCTCTCTGTTTCCTCTATTGCTGCCTTTACCTGGGCCCCCGCGATGTTAATATGTCCGCCGCCGCCCATTTTTTCCATTAGTACCTGTACATTCACTTCGTCAATTGCACGGGCGCTGATAAACACCTCTTGATTATACGCAGTCAAAACAAATGAGGCTTTTACACCGGCAATATTCAGAAGCTCATTGGCCGCCTGCGCACCCACGACTGTCGGACTTTCCAGCCCCTCGCTCGGACACTTGGCAATTGCAAAATAATCCCTGTAAATTTCCGCCGTACGTACCGCTTCCGCACGCGCTTTGTAGGAATCAATATTATCCCGCAGCATCTTGCGGACTCTTGTCATATCCGCACCGCAGCGCCGCAAAAATGCCGCCGCCTCAAAGGTTCTGACACCCGCTCTTGTAATAAAGTTATTGGTATCAATCATAATCCCTGCATAAATACAGTCCGCTTCAATATTCCGCAGACGCAGGTCATCCGAAAAATACTGCAGAATTTCCGCAACCATTTCACAGGTAGAGGAGGCATACGGCTCTACATAAGACAATACGGCATTTTGGATTACTTCGTTGCCTCTTCTGTGGTGATCCAATACAACAATCGTCTTGGTCAGATAAAGAAGCTCCTGACATTCCGTATAGCTTGGCTTATTCGTATCTACAACAACGACAACCGTATTATTATCCACAAGGTCCATTGCCTGACTCTTATCAATAAACATGGACGGCTCATAATCCGGATTGCCCAAATAGCCCGCCATAAGCGGTCTGATAGAGGTGGAAGGATCATTTACAACGATGTGCACCGGCTTACCCAGGGTCTTACCCGCACGGTAAATACCGATTGCTGCACCAAGTGCATCCACATCCGTAATCTTATGCCCCATAACAACCACGCGGTCCTTGGTGCTCATAAACTCCTTCAGGGCCTGCGCTTTTACCCGGGCTTTCACTCGGGTGGTTTTTTCTACCTGCTGCGCCTTGCCGCCGAAATAGGTAATGTTATTTCCATTTTTGATAACTACCTGATCTCCGCCCCGGCCGAGCGCCATTTCAATTGCAATTCTGGAATACTCATAATTCTGCAGATAAGTAGCAGCATTTAAGCCAATACCGATACTCAGAGTTACAGCCATCTCATTTCCGATGTTTACCGTCTTCACTTCGTCCAGAATATGGAACCGCTGCTCCTTCAGGGATTCCAGCGAACTCTGACGCATAATGAGCAAATATTTATCTTTCTCAAGTTTACGCACAAGTCCATCAAAATTCGAAAAATATTTCGTGATCTTACGGTCTATCAATGCGGTCAGAAGAGACCGACGTACATCCTCCACACTTTCCAGAGCTTCCTCGTAATTATCCAGGTAAGCCAATGCCAGAACTAATTTATTATCTTCATTCTTCTGAATGTATTCCTTCAGTTCTGTTTCATCATACAGATACATTGCAATCAGACTTGTACTCCCCTGCACATCCTCCAGAATCTCCGTATGGCTGAGCACTTCCGAAAGAGATACACGCTGCATGGAAATTCTATAAGTCTGCTCTCCAAATTGTGTGCTTATTTCCGTAATTTCCCGTTCCTCCGGCACCGGAAGCTTGTCCGCGGTAATATCCGGAAAAATCGTATTAATATTTTTTCTATAAAACTGTTCCCTGCCTGTAAGCTGGGAAAACAGTTTATTGGACCAAAGCATCCTGCCCTCCATATCAATCAGTGCATAAGGCAGTGCCAGCTCATCCAAAATCCGGTTTTCTAAAATATCATATTGATTGGCAAACGTAATTAAATCATTGAGAATCAACGGTTTGTGATAGAAATAGAGGCTTAAGGAAAAGGCAATATAAATCACCACACCGAGACTCACCAAAATGCCGGCCTTAATGTTCAGCGTATACACCAGAACATTCAATAGAATCAACAAAACAGACAAATACAGCGGCCACCGGATAAAACGGCGTATTTGCCCTTTCAATTTTAATTTATCACTCATATTTTTTCCATTCTTTCCCTGAGTTGACAAGAACCTGTTTTTTATTATAACAGATTTACTATGGTTTTACCATATGCAACCTCAAAAAAACATATATCGCTCAGAGAAAACTCAGGGAATTTCCAAAAATGCATCCTATAAAAGTTCAGAACAGATTGCGTTCCTGCCCGGAGGACTTTTGTTTTATAAGTAACCGGATTGCATTTGGAACAAAACGGAACACTCACCTGTGATAAAAAACCGCCATCCCAGGGGATGACGGTCGATGTTGGTTTTGTTCTGCTTAGTCCTGAACGTATGGCATCAGGGACAGATGACGTGCTCTCTTGATAGCAACAGTCAAAGCTCTCTGATGTTTTGCACAGTTTCCGGTAATTCTTCTCGGAAGGATTTTTCCTCTTTCGGAAACATACTTCCTTAATTTTGCTACATCCTTGTAATCAATTTCGTTGTTTTCTTTACCGCAGAATACACAAACTTTTTTTCTTCTGCGTCCGCCTCTTCTCTTCATCGGAGAGTCCGGTCTTTCGCCTCTATTGTAAGCCATGATGGTTTCCTCCTGTTCTGCTTTATTCAGTTTCAATTCGTGCTCTTCCCTCAGCCAGCCCCGCACTCACTTACGCTCCTGCCTGCTAAGGTTCAAGGAAGTCCGATTCACTAAATTCGGTCTGCGCCTCCGGCTTGTCCTCGTTAAGTTCCTTCGGACCAACTTCGCACTAAATTCGCTTTTCGCTTCGCTCAAGCTTATTAGTGCTCTAGTTGAATGGCAGTTCTTCATCAATTCCATCCGGAATATTCATGAAGCCATCCGCACTTGCCGCACTGGGGCTCGGCATGGACGGCGCTGCATTCTGCTGCGGATGAGATGCGGCATAGCTGTCGCTTGCGGCCTTGCTCTCGGCAAATTCCTGCTCCTCAACAACTACCTCTGTGGTATACACCTTCTGTCCTTCCCTGTTCGTATAGCTTCCGGTCTGAATACGTCCGGTTACTGCGATCTTTAAGCCCTGGCGGAAATACTTCTCAGCAAATTCCGCACCGCGTCCGAATACCACGCAACTGATAAAATCAGCACTTGCATCGCCGTCGCGGCGAAATCTTCTGTCTACCGCCAATGTATACCTGGCAATTGCCAGCGCATTTTCTCCTGCGGAATATCTAACCTCAGGATCTCTTGTTAAGCGTCCCATTAAAATTACTTTGTTCATTTTTACACCTCTTTTTCTGTCTGAGTGAACGGGTTCTTAATGGTGCTCTCTACAATCCACTTCGTAAAAAGATTATGCGTCTTTACGAACGACTAAATATCTTAATACATTGTCCATGATACGTACATGTCTTTCCACTTCCGCCGGACATTCTGCGTCTGCTTCAAACTGAATAAAGTAATAGAAGCCCTCATGCATTTTCTGAATTTCGTAAGCTAATTTCTTCTTACCCCATTCTTCAACTTCTGTGATGCTGCCGTTGTAACGGGTGATGTAGCCTTTTGCTTTCTCTACGACTGCGTCACGTACTTCGTCTTCAACTTTGGCGCTCACAACTAATGCTAACTCGTACTTGTTCATGCCTTTCTACCTCCTTATGGTCTTTATGGCCCTTTGCCTGTACAAAGAGCAAGGATATGAAAATATATCACGATGGTTGATTTTAGCATAGTTTTTTTTGAATGTAAAGCCGAAATTTATAATTTCCTGAAATATTTCCTGTTCACATTATATTTTATCGTCAGGTTTTTCGTAAACCGCAATCCTTTCAGTAATGTTTACGAACTTTCATTTGCTTTTTTTAAATTTTTTGTATTTTTCTCCACCATCTTCCGCGATACCATAATCTGGTGCCCGCAGCCTGTACACTTCAGCCGAAAGTCAGCCCCTACCCGCAGGATTTCCCAATCTCTGCTTCCGCAGGGATGGCCTTTTTTTAATGTCACAATATCTCCGATTTCGTAGGGAAAGCCCATGCCCATGCCACTCCTTTGCATAATGAAATTATCTGCTGCACCTCTGTCTTACCGCAATCTGAGAAAATACCTGCCCGATCGGCTCCTGAATCAGAAGATTTGCCTGCCGGTCCCTCGGCGTCGGGGATTTGTTGATCACCACCAAATACTCTCCACGGAAATAATCGATCAGACCGGCGGCCGGATACACGGCAAGTGAAGTTCCTCCGACCATCAATACCTGTGCATTGGCAATGGCACGCACAGATTCGCTTATGGTGTCATTGTCCAGTCCTTCCTCATAGAGAACCACATCCGGCTTAATAATTCCGCCGCACTGGCAGTGCGGAACACCCTGCGCATTCTTCATATGATGAAATCCGTAAAATTTCCCGCATCTCATACAGTAATTCCTGTACACGCTTCCATGCAGCTCCAAAACCCTTCGGCTTCCCGCCATCTGATGCAGATTGTCGATATTCTGGGTAATAACTGCCTTCAGCTTACCGGCACGTTCCAGCTCTGCCAATTTCAGATGTGCTGCATTGGGCCTTGCCGTATCACAGAGCATTTTGTCCTGATAAAACTTGTAGAATTCCTCCGGCTGACTCATAAAAAACGTATGGCTCAATATTGTTTCCGGCGGAAAATCATATTTCTGATGGTAAAGCCCATCCTGGGAGCGGAAATCCGGAATTCCACTCTCTGTTGAAACCCCTGCGCCGCCGAAAAATACAAGGTTGTCATGCGTATCAATAATTTCCTGCAGCATTTCTATTTCTTTTCCCATGTAACTTCCTCCTTCTTACTCCACCTCCAGGGTGTCCGCACGCCTGCCCTGCACCACAAATCTGGTGGCCTCATTTCCCGTACACGTGGAAAGCGTAACGATTTTGTCCTTGATCGTAAGCTTCTCTGCCTCGGTTTTGATTTCCGAGTATTCCTGAATCTTATCCAAATATTCCTGAAACTCCTTTCCGGGTCCCTTAAATAAAGTATAGGCATCGCTGTTCACCGCCGTCGTATATGCGGATACAATTTCATAGCGATAGTTCTTATCCGGAGTCAGAATCCAGAAATATTTGCTCTTTTTATAGGTTTCCTCATCCTTGGTGAAGTTTTTCAACTGCCCGAACATGGAGCCATTCTTCATGTTATGTCCATAAACCAGCGTATTACAGTCGCTGAAGTCTCCCGCATTTTCAAAATCCACAAAAATCGTACCTGCAAAATTATAATTCTTCTCATAGGTCGTGTGGAGATAGGTGGAATTGTCCTTCCCCTTTACCACCGGGTAGCTGACTCCGTCCAGAGCTTCCACATAGATCCAGCCCACAACCTCCTCATTGACTTCCTTTAGGGCGGCAAAATCCACTTCCATAGGAGCTTTGAGCGTTGCAGAAGGTCCTGCAGCTTCCTCCCTATCCGGCTCCCGGTTCGTCACTGCCATCTGTTTAATATGGTTGTATTCATCCGTACCCTTCTTATACTCCGTATATATATGGTAAAGATTATATCCCGCATAGCAGAAAACGCCGATTGCCAGAAACAGGATCAAGGTCAGAAGAATATCGCCTGCCTTGCTTTTCTTTTTTTGCTTTTCTGTTTTTTTATCCGTCATAGTCACACTCCTTTCCTCCATTATAATGACCCTCGGGGCTTCTTGCAACCTCTTTTCCCTCCGGATTTGTAAACGGAGTACTCTCCTATGGAATTTTTTGTTTCACAGATGGCCGGATTGTATTCAGAACAGTATGGATTACTCACCTGTGTAAAATGTAAAAAAGGTTCGGAGACATATTTGTCTTCGAACCTTAGTTGGCCTCGATATCTTTCATTGCGTACCAGAGCAATGCCATGAATGCGGGATACCGTCTCTAAGCCTTTAACAGTAGTAGCGGGAGCAGGATTTGAACCTGCGGCCTTCGGGTTATGAGCCCGACGAGCTTCCAGACTGCTCTATCCCGCGCTAAATAATTTTCGATTCTATTATATGCGTATTTCCAGAAAATATTCCAATCATCTGCAGTTTTCTGCCCGTCCGGGAGCTTCCGTTTCCCAAACGGGCAGTACGTATCACTCAGAACGCTGCTCTGTAACCACTCGCTCCTCCATCGGCAAAAAATCCGTATGATGCCCTACATATTTATAAGCCGGACGAATGATCTTACTCGTATTCATCAGTTCCTCCAAACGATGTGCACTCCATCCGGGAATTCTGGCAATCGCAAAGATCGGAGTAAATAATTCCTCCGGTATTCCCAGCATTGTATAAACAAATCCACTGTAGAAATCCACATTGGCACAGACATTCTTAAACAGCTTGCGGTGTTCCATAATCAGACGTCCTGCCAAACGCTCCACAAGCTCATAAAGAGCAAACTCTGCCATCATGCCTTTTTCTTCAGCCAGTGCCTTTGCAAATTTTTTCAGGATCACTTCACGCGGATCAGATAAGGTATAAACAGCATGTCCCATACCATAGATCAGGCCGGAACGGTCAAAGGCCTGTTTATTTAGAATTTTCTGCAGATAAGCGGTAACCTCTTCTTCATTTGTCCAGTCCTGAATATGTGCCTTGATATCGCTGAACATGTTCTGCACCTTCAGGTTCGCACCACCATGACGCGGTCCCTTGAGGGAACCAATGGATGCTGCCACAGAAGAATAGGTATCTGTCCCGGAGGAGCTTACTACATGCGTTGTAAAGGTGGAGTTATTGCCGCCGCCGTGCTCTGCATGAAGAATCAGGGCAATGTCCAGAACCTTTGCCTCCAATTCCGTATATTCTCCGTTCGGGCGAAGCATCAGAAGAATATTCTCCGCAAGAGACAGTCCCTTCTGCGGATTACGGATCAGCAGAGTCTCATCCCTGCGGAAGTGACGGTATGCATGATAGGAATAAACTGCAATCAGCGGCATCTTGGCAATCAGCTCCAGGCACTGACGCAGCACGTTTCCTGCGGAAATATCCTCCGCATTGTCATCATAGGTGTATAAGGTCAGAATACAGCGCTGCATAGAGTTCATAATATTGTTGTTGGATGCCTTCATAACCACATCACGGACAAAACGTCCGCTCAGCCCCTGCAGCTCAAACATAACACTGAGAAATGTATCCAGCTCTTTTTCGCCCGGAAGCTTTCCGAACAAAAGCAGGTATATGGTTTCCTCAAATCCATATTTCCGTCCGTTCAATCCATTTACAAGGTCACTGACATTCACCCCCTGATAATACAGCTCACCTTCCGCAGGAATCTGCCTTCCATTGATCAGATGATAGGCGCAGACATCTGAGACCTCGGTCAGACCGGTCAATACACCCTTGCCTGCCGAATCACGAAGGCCCCTCTTTACATCATATTCCACATATAAATTCGGATCAATGCGCTGGTTTTTCATCAGCTCTTCTTCCAGTGCCTTCATTTCTTCCTTCAAATCACCAAAAGCTCCTGATTTCATCATTTCATCATCAGTCATATCTTTACCTCCCCAAAATCAAAAAACACCCATTACGATACATCCTCGTAACCGGTGCAGTGAGCAGTTTTACTAATGTTTTATTATCATACACCATTTTTATACAGGATGCAATCTTTTTTTACATTGTTTTTATTTTTATGCATATTCATGCATATTTCTGGCTGTCTTCATTTGCTACAATCATATAGAAAAACCTGTCATTCTATGATATAATAGCCGGAGAACGGCAAGCAGGCGTTGGGGCCTGCATCAAAATTAGGAGGTATTTTCTTATGGCAAAAAAGAACCTGATCGTGGGACAGTCCGGAGGACCTACCGCAGTCATCAACAGCAGTCTTTACGGCGTCGTTTCTGAAGGCCTTGCTCACCCGGAAGAAATTGAGCACGTTTACGGTATGGTAAATGGTATTGAAGGGTTTTTAAACGGCACAGTTCTGGATTTCCAGGAAGCGCTTCCCGGCAAAAAGCTGGAATATCTAAAACACACACCGGGTGCTTATCTCGGCTCCTGCCGCTACAAGCTTCCGGAATCCCTGGAAGATCCGGTCTATCCGGAATTATTCAAAAAATTCGAGGAAATGAACATCGGCTGGTTTTTCTATATCGGCGGCAATGATTCCATGGATACGGTCAGCAAGCTTTCCCGCTATGCCGCACAGACAGGCAGCGACATCCGCGTGATCGGAGAACCGAAAACCATTGACAATGACCTGGTACATACCGACCATACTCCCGGCTTCGGAAGCGCAGCCAAATACGTAGCTTCCACTGTTCGCGAGATCATTCTGGACGCTAACGTTTACGAAAAGAAATCTGTTACAATCGTAGAAATCATGGGGCGCCATGCAGGATGGCTCACCGCTGCCGGCGCTCTTGCACGTAAATATGAGGGTGATAATCCCTTTTTCATTTACCTTCCGGAGGTTTCCTTTGATACGGAAGCTTTTCTTTCCAATATTGAAAAAGCCTTTGAGAGAAGCTGCAATGTCATCGTATGTGTGTCCGAAGGTATCCACGATGCAAAAGGCACCTTTATCTGCGAATACGATAATTCCGTAGGCACTGACTCCTTTGGACACAAGATGCTCGCCGGCTGCGGCAAATACCTGGAAAATCTGGTACGCGGCCGCCTCGGTGTAAAGGCACGTTCCATAGAGCTGAATGTCAGCCAGCGCTGCTCCGCTTCCATGCTCTCTGCAACCGATCAGCAGGAAGCGGTTGCTGCCGGAATCTACGGTGTACAGGCGGCTCTGAACGGAGAAACAGGCAAAATGGTTTCCTTCATCCGCCAGACCTCGGAAGATGGCACTTACCATATGGCCTGCGGCTTAGAAGATGTAAACGCTATCTGCAATGCCGAAAAACCCGTTCCGGCAGAATGGATCATCAACAACGGCTCCGATGTCAGTGAAGATTTTGTCCGTTATGCAGCCCCATTGGTACAGGGAAAAGTAGACGTACCTCTTGGCGAGGACGGACTGCCGGTATTTGTATATCGTAAATAATAAGAATTCCCGGCTGCAGCTCACTTCATGACAGAGGGTTGTCTCTTTTTTTCCACGCTGCTGCTTATAATTGCGGCAAAATTTAATGAGGTCTTTAAACTTTTTCGGCAGGACCTCGTATGCATCGCTTTCAAAGGCATAGCTCCTTCGGAGCCTGTCAGGGAAAATTCCCTTTGGTGTCAAAACGCTCAATCATCCGTAGGCACTGCCTTTTGACGCGCAGCATATCCTTTGACAGCCCCTGATTTTCGTATACATGGCAGATATTCTTGTAAGTTTCCCGGTTATTGGGCCGGGCATTTTCAAATATGTTCCTTATTTCTTTTGAAACGCTCCTGATGACTGTGGCAGAACAGCTTTATTTTCCAGGAACTGCAAGAGCTGCCTGTGATTACTTTTTAGATTCTCAAAACCCACAAATATGATCCTCCTGTCTTGGGTTGATAGGTAAATCATGCCCAAAATATCCAAACCTTTTCTATCCAGTAAAGCCCGTAAACTCAGAAATTGTAAAAAAGGTTTGGATATTTTGGGGGGCTGGATATCGAAGAGCGTAATGTGAGGACCCTTTCCACTGCCCTGTACTGCACCTTCAATCTGATATGCGCTTGTAGCTGCTCCTCATGCGAAACCCTTCGCAAATCCCAGCTTTATTTCCTCCTCGTCAATTTAATCCTTAGATAAAAACTCTGCATCTGTCATAACATTCGCAAATTTACCATTTATAGATGCCATATACACGGATTGAACAATATCAGCAGAAACGCTGTTTCCGTTCCATTCTAAGTTTTTTGTAGCACAGGCATTTGATATCAAAGTAACCTGATATCCTAAATCTTTGGCGGCTCTAACCGTTGTATCAACACACATATGTGTCATCATCCCGCATACCACTAATTCCGTTACGGAAGTTCTTTTTAACGCTTCCTGTAAATTCGTCTCATAGAAACTATTCGGGTAATGCTTTTCTATGATTTTTTCAGAATCCAGCGGCTTAATCTCCTTATAAATGCATACACCGTCCGTATTAGGTACAAAAAAAGCAGCATTTTCTTCCGATATATGCTGTACATAATAGACCGGATGATTATTTTCTCTGAAATATTTTAACAACTGCTTTATCGCATTCACTGCAATTTCTGATTGATACAGTTCACATTTTCCGTTCGGAAAATAATCGTTTTGAACATCAATAATTAATAATGCCTTCTTCATTTTTACAGTCCTTTCATTAAGTTCTGAAAAAATGATATAAGAAAATCAGCATCATGTAAATTACTTACTTTTTCGTATAATAAGAGAAAACTAATAGCAGATTCCCTTCTTATCCAAAAAACTTGTCATGCCATGCTCAACCATATATTCAATTCCAATATCCTGCATAATTCTGATAGCAGATAACATTTTTTCTCCCCGTACTGTTAAATAGTATTCTACCTTTAAAGGGAAGCCATCATAAGAATGCTTGTCAACCAGTCCAAACTCCTTTAGTTCACGTAGTTGCTCTAAAAGCATTTTCTGACTAATCCCAGCAATACTATGATGTAATTCAGAGAAAGAACGTATTCCATTTCTAAGTTGAAAAATAATAATTGTTTTCCATTTTCCCTTTACAATGTCATGTACTAGCTCTAAAGGGCATGTATAGTTCTCTCGAATTTTCATTTTTCAAATTTCCTTTCAAATAATATCTGAAATTTTCGTGAACCGGATTCACTCTGTATTTCGTAATCATAAAAGGTCAAACAAATTCAATCCCTGCCCCATCACGCTTAGAGCAAGGAAATTGTGCCAACAATTACACGCCGTTCTGAACTTTCTTTCAATCCGCTATGATAAAGATGAAAATAGCGATCTTTTTCATCGGCTGCATATAGGTTTCTCCTAGTGTTAATTCCATACACACCATACACGAATATATTATTAACCCTTTTATTCTCAAATGTACCTTTGTGCTCCCAAAACAAGCTCATTTACCAGTCCCGACAGCCCCCAATCAACTTTTGGATGGCCGTATTCCACCATTTCAATGTCACCAGTCTGTAACTGCCAGTGTATCCGTGTTCTTCCGCAAGCCGGTGAGATTGGTTCCAAGCTCCATCGGGTTGTATCCCAAAGCAAGCATTCTATCCTCCGTAGTTTTAATCAATAGCGAACTGCCATTCTCAGTTCCTTCGGCTACGACCCATTGAAATGCCCTGACTGTAAACACAAAATGGAGTTTATAGAACTCTATTACAATCATAAACGCATATCCCTCGAAAATTATACGAGAAAGCAATGTCCAGATCTCGTGGAAAGCGTTCTTCTGCGTGATTTGTTTTTCTTTAGCCTGTGCCATAAGCCTCTAAAAGAAGGATATCTATCTATGAAACCAGATATCGGGGAACTGCGTAAAATATGCATAAAAAATCCACCGGAAGGGACGACATCTAAGGACATTCGCCACATGAGCGAAGATGAACTTCCGGACATGGATTATTTCCTAAACGATGATGAACTTGATAGTCGATAGTCCGTTGTGCCCGCCTCCATGCGGGTCCTTTTCAATTCAAGAGAGCGCCGTAGGCGGTCCCGTTTATTTATTATCACATGGTAGCTGTTCAGTACCTTCACAGTTGTGTTGTGAATAGTCACATCGCATGCACTATATCAGGCTTGCTGCACCGATCATGCCTGCTTCATTACCAAGTGTTGCCTGTTCAATTTCCGGCAATTCACCTTTGTCACCGCCGAAACAGCTTTTCGCAACAATTTCACGAAGAGGCTTCAGAAGATTTTCTCCCTGGGCCGAAACGCCGCCGCTAAGCAGTACAAGCTGCGGACGGAAGATATTTATTATATTCACAATTCCTGTTCCAAGTCTGCGTATATACAAATCCACTACTTCTTTTAAAACGGCATCTCCTTTTTCTGCACCTTCAAATATTTCTTCAGGTGTCAGAGTCTTTCCGACCGCACGTTTTCCTTCTCTGATAAGAGCAGTCGCAGACGCATATGCCTCCATGCAGCCTCTCCGTCCACATGTACAAGGTTCGCCGTCTTCCACAATAACCATGTGACCCAACTCACTTCCACCGACACCCTTACCTTCATAAATCTTACCATCCAGAATAATACCGCCTCCAACCCCTGTTCCAAGGGTGAGCATAATAGCATCCCGGCAGTCTTTTCCGGCTCCTGCAATCACTTCTCCAAGTATAGCACAGTCTGCATCATTTGCAATACGAACCGGTATCGGCATATATTGGGACACCTCTTTCGCAAGCTCTACGTTTTCCCACTTAATATTGTTTGAATACCGTACGATCCCGCGTTTACTGTCAACAGTTCCCGGAACTCCGATTCCGACACCAACGCACTGATCCATTGCAATTCCCTGGCTTTCAAGCAGCGCCAGCGCCTTCTGTGCAATTTTCTGAATCATCTCTTCTGCAGGACACAGGGCATCCATCTTCAAGGTATCGGAAGTTATTACTTTCTTATGGACATCCACAAGGCCGATTTTTATAGAGGCTCCTCCGATAGCAATTCCTATGCGGACAGGCGCTGCCTTTTCCCGGATCGTAGTAATAAGCGCATCGCAGGAGCCTTCCATGGTATAAGCTCCGCTTCCTGCTGACAGAAAGAAGCTGTCTCCTCTTTCGAACTCCAGTGTTTTACCCTGGCTGGATATTGTTCCCTTCCCATCCAGCAGCAAAATGCTGGCAAAAGACGCCTCCGAAACATTTCCTTCCAGTTTTTTCATGATATTTCCATCAAGGTTCAGCTTGTCCACAGTAAAATAATCACAGTCAGCCACATGGGGATAACTGCTGCCGTCTCTCACAATAGGCACCCTGTTCGTAACAGCAAGAGCCTTCTCAATATGAAGATCCCGTTTCTTTCCATCTTTTCCCACTCTTCCGTAATCATATACCCGATAAGTAACATTAGAATTTTGCTGAATCTCTGCAATCAGAATATCTTTTCCTATTGCATGAATGGTTCCTGATTCAATAAACAGTACGTCTCCTTTGTGTACAGGTACCGCATTAAGCACCTCCAGAAGCGTATCCTCCCGGATTCTTTTTGCAAACTCTTCTTTGCTAATCTCTTTTTTAAATCCGTAGTAAAGGAATGCGTCCTTTTCCGCATCCATGACATACCACATCTCTGTCTTTCCGTACTGCCCTTCATTCTTTAGTGCAAAACGGTTATCAGGATGCACCTGAATCGACAGATTATCCTTGGCATCAATAAACTTCGTCAGAATAGGAAAATCACGAAATCTTCTGCAATGAGTTCCCAAAACTTCTTTTCCCTCTTCCTCAATATACTGATTGAGTGTTTTTCCTGCGTATTTCCCGTTTGTTATATAAGACGGTCCATCCGGATGGCAGGACAGTTCCCATGTCTCTGCAAGCACATTTCCGTCATATTCTTTCCCATATTCTTCCACCAGTCTGTGACCGCCCCACAGGTAGTCTTTGCAGCTTGGTTTCAATTTTAAAATAGCCATGCCTGTTCTCCTGTTTGATCAGTCAGCAAGTGTTTCCACCGCTTTCATCATTTGCTCCATTTTTCCCGCTGCATCTGCCGCATCGGTTCCTCTGACGCCAATGTAGAACTTAATCTTCGGCTCCGTTCCAGAAGGACGGATACAGCACCAAGTGCCGCCCTCCAGTTCAAAATATAATACATTTGACTTTGGAAGACCCGTTGTTGTTCTTTCTTTTGTAATGCAGTCAAGAAGCACATCTTCACGGTAGTCTCTGAACTGCGTAACAACAAGCCCGCCAATCTGTTCCGGAATCTCTGTTCTTATTTTTTCCATCATTTCTGCAATTTTTTTTGCCCCGTCCTGACCTTTCAGCGTAACTGTGGAAAGACGTTCTTTATAATAGCCATAGGTTTCAAACAGATTCTTCATCTGATCACACAGAGTAATTCCCTCATGTTTACACCATGCCGCAACTTCACATAAAGCCATCACGGCAACCACCGCATCTTTGTCACGTGCATGAGTTCCAACAAGACAGCCATAGCTTTCTTCATATCCAAACAGATATTCATGTGCATGATTCTGCTCAAAGAATTTAATCTGCTCACCGATATATTTAAAGCCTGTCAGTGTCTCAATCAGATCCACATGATATGCCTTTGTGATTTCCCGCGCCATTTTTCCTGACACGATTGTGGTAACTACCGCACCATTTTTCGGAAGTATTCCCATAGTTTCTTTCTGGGAAAGAATATATTCCAGAATCAACATACCGGACATGTTTCCGGTAAAGCTCATGTATTCACCTGTGTCAGTATCTTTTGCATAAACGCCCAGCCGGTCTGCATCCGGATCAGTTGCCAGAACAATGTCTGCATCCACTTCTTTTGCAAGTTCAAGTGCCAGTTTAAATGCATTTTTATCTTCAGGATTCGGATAGGAAACAGTAGGGAAATTGCCGTCAGGAAGCTCCTGCTCCTTCACTACATATACCTGCTCAAAGCCAAGTTCCTTCAATACTCTTCTCACAGGAAGATTTCCTGTTCCATGAAGCGGTGTATATACAATTTTCAGGCGTGATGCTTCCTCTTTGATGATTTCAGGCTGGAGTGCCAATTTTTTCAGTGCTTCCATGTATCTATCATCAATTTCAGAACCAATTACCTCATAGAGCCCCTTTTCTTCCGCACATTCTATTGAAATGGTTTTTACCTGTGCAAAATCCGCGATCGCATTTACTTCATTGATGATTTCTTCATCCTTAGGATATGTAATCTGTGCACCATCTTCCCAGTAAACCTTATATCCGTTGTATTCCGGCGGATTATGGCTTGCCGTTACCACAATTCCCGCTGTACATCCAAGCTCACGAAGGGCAAAAGACAGCATTGGAGTAGGACGCACAGACGGAAAAACATAAGCTTTGATCCCGTTGGCCGCCAGGCAGAGCGCTGCTTCCTCAGCAAACTCCGGAGACATATTTCTTGAATCATACGCAATCGCAACACCCTGCTTTTCCTTCTTTTCTCTCAGGATAAAATTAGCAAGTCCCTGTGTGGCTTTTCTCACTGTATAGATATTCATTCTGTTTGTTCCAGCGCCGATAATTCCTCTCAGACCGCCTGTTCCAAACTCCAGATTACGGTAAAAACGTTCTTCGATTTCCTTGGCATCATCCGCAATTCCCTGCAGCTCATTTTTTGTCTTTTCATCAAAATATGAATCTGCCATCCAAAAATCATATGTCTCTTTAGCATTCATGATTCTCCTCCTGAATTCTTCTAATTTTTAATTTATGCAATAATTAACGACATCAGATAAAATGGTGTGGCACTTTCGTTTTCATCCTGAAGTATTTCTATCTCCACTGTGTGATGTTTCATTTTCCCATGGTGCAGTATAGGCTGCAGATACAGGCAATCGCCCCAGTCTTCCTCAAAATTTCCCTCAAGCAAAACCGCCTCTTTTTCCTTTCCGTCCAGAACCAGCTTTGCCCCAAAAGCCGGTTTACGTATCGTTTTCCGATACTGCACAGCAATACAGGATGCCGCTATCTCAAATATGATTTTCTCTCCCGGTTTCCTTCCAATCCAGCCATTTTTAAAATGATCCAGATGTCCTGTTTTTTCTTTTGCATCCGCACGGAATCCCAATAGCTTTGGAGAAATTTCTCTAATTGTCAGCCTTCTGGCATTTTCATATGCGTTTGCAGTGAATGGCGCGGGCAGGCTATTCTCTTCTTCCTGCTCCTCCATGTGACTTTTTACTTCGTCCAGAAATGACGTAACTTTTTCTGCAACCAGTCTGTGTCCTTTATCATTTGGATGAAGACCATCCGGTGTCAGTTCATCTCTTGTATACATCCCCTGCCTCATTTCCTGATACAGGGTATCCTTAATACTGACATGAGGCAGTTGGTACCATGAACCGATTTCATTGTGATATTCCTGTGCATTTTCCCCCGTATCGTAATAAACGTTATTAAGGAGCAGCACTGCCGGTCTGGATGCCCATGTGAGAAGTTTCCGGATAACTCCTTCATAGGTTTCCCGGAAAAATTCATCCGCCTCATCATTTACACTAAAATCCACCACTACAAAATCCGGCTGGTACATCAATACGTCTGTTACCGCCCGGGAAACTCCATAGTGGGAAGTAGTACCGCCAACTCCTCCATTCACATAATAGAAATGAGCCTGTGGAAATGTCTTCTTCCACCAGGCAAATACCCGGTAAGCATAGCAGTTTTCCTCTGTGGAAGCCAGACTTCCCTGGGTGATGGAACCTCCCAGAAATCCGATTGTCAGCTCCTCTCCTCTTTCGGCTCTTGCCATACATTCCTTCAGTCTTGCCAGATTACTCTGCGGCATCAATTACTCCCACCCTTTCACATTAAGATTTTCTATATAAGCAGCCAGTTCCTCTGCCATTTCCTTCGCCTCGGAAATCCGCAAATGCCCCGGTGTGCCTCTGCCGTTGCGCTTGAAGAGATGTTGGGTGATTTCCTCATCTTCCATTTCGCGTACCACCTGACCAATGGATTTATCCCATGACTCATCGTGACATAGCAAAGTGGTACAGCAGATAATTTTTGCATCCGGGTATTGCTTACGGAGTTTTGTAAGAAAAGCTTTATAATGGTTTCTCCACTTGACAGACTTCCCGCTGTCATAATCCTCTTTCATATAATCCTGAGGATGACTATCGTTCTGGCCGATTGCAACAATCACTACTTGTGGTATATACTGAGAAAAATCCCATTCCGTTGCTTTTCCAAACGCCGGGTTATAATGTATTCTATTCCAGGCAGTCTCCATTCCAACAGCCTCAGGCTCATAAAACCAGCCTGTATTGTCCATCATGGCAATTCCGCCCTGAGCAATATTATGAATTTGCGCATTTAATTTTCTAGCTGTCATCCATGCATAAGAGTACCAACTGTTAGAGTATTCCCCATTATGCTCCGGATCTTCTTTCCCTACATAATCCACTGCTTCTGAGACCTCACCTGCAGATACGGAATCTCCATAAACCTCAATTCTTCGCTTTAAACTGCCGGGCAATTCCAAAAGCTCTGCACCATCGGCGATTTCAAATCCCAGAAAACCAAGCTCATGGCAGGAATCCTGTCTCTTAAAAAGCAGAACCTCATGTATATTGTTTTCCGTAGTTTCTACAGGAATTTCTAATACTGCAGTTCCTTCCTTCGGAAGCCGGATAGCCGACTGTATGCCGTCAAGTATACAGCCCAGATAATTATTCCAGTAAGCGTTGCAGTTTCTGATATGAACCCTCAGAACAGCTCCTGTAAATTTCATTCCTACAGAAGTACAGGGGAAAACAAACATCGGTTCTTTGGGATTATTCCAGTCTATTCTCCCACAGTACTGTAGCTTATCATTGTCTGCTTCTATCCTCATATCTTCATTTACTCCTCATCCTTTTTCATCTCCATCCTCCCATTGAAAGAAGAACCTCTCGTATGAACTCTCATTTACTCCTGTCAGCCGAACCTGTCCATCCCGTTCCATATCCGCCTTCTGATTCACCATTACGCAGGTGAACGCCGGTCTGAGATTCCCAAACAGATAATGTCCTCCAAATAAAAGAAACAGAGCAATAATCAAAATACCTCCAGGAATATGAGGCCAGTAATAAGCCGCTATGTAAGCACCTGCTTCTTTTAAGCCCGCATTTATTTACTTTTCTTCCAGAAGCTCCAGATTTTTGCGAATCAGTTCACATCTCTGTTTTACACAGTCTGAAGAACGGTAAGGATCCTGCGGGGTTGAGAATAGATAATCCTCTAACTTGTCAATCGTCGTGGTAGCCACGTGCATCCTTGTGTCGCAAGAAGCGTAGTAGATATAGACATCGCCTTTCTCCGTTGCAACAGCTCCGTTGGTAAACACTACATTGGATACGTCACCCACCCGCTCTTTTCCAAGGGGAACCAAGAATACACCGGCTGGTACTGCGATTACTTTAGACGGGTCATTCAAATCGCTTCCGAACACATACAGTACATACCGCAGCCCGGCTGCTGTATTTCTTACACCATGCGCCACATGAATCCAACACTTCTTTCCCCGAATTGGAGGCGCTCCCGCCCCATTCTTCGACTCGGTAAGGGTATGGTAAATTCTCCTGCTGATGATCTTCTCCTCATCGATTACCGCATGTTCAATATCCTCACAAAGGCCGAATCCTATACCGCCGCCGCTCCCCGTCTCAATAAATCCGTCCATCGGTCTTGTATAAAATGCATACTTCCCATCTACGTATTCCGGATGGAGCACCACATTTCTCTGCTGCGGAGAGTGCAGCGTCTTCAGATTCTTGAGACGTTCCCAGCTTTTCAGATCCCTCGTCCTCACTATTCCTGCTTCTGCCACCGCTGCCGAAAGATCCGTATTCTCCTTATCCTTTCTTTCTGAGCAGAACACGCCGTAAATCCAGCCATCCTCATGCTGTGTCAGGCGCATATCATATACATTCGTCTCCTCCGGACAGGTATCCGGTAGTTCCACCGGATAATTCCAGAAATGGAATCCATCGATGCCCGTATCACTTTCTGCCACCGCGAAGAAAGATTTTCTGTCATTTCCCTCTACCCGAACCACAAGATAAAACTTTCCATTCAATTTAATTGCTCCGGAATTCATGACAGCATTGATTCCAAGCCGTTCCATAAAGTAAGGATTCATCTCCTCATTCAGATCATATCTCCAGTGAATCGGGGCGAATTCTCTGCTAAGCACCGGGAATTCATATCTGTCATAAATCCCATTATAAAAATCTGTTTTCTGATTCTTTCTGGCTACAAGCTTGTCCACCTTTGCCTGCTCCACATAGTACTGTTTATGAAGCATCTTTCATCCTCCTTATCACCTCAAAACACATTCTTCCATTATGGTAGGGACATTTCCACGGCTCTACAATTGGCTTTTCAAGAGGGGTTCTGTCCTCGTCAAGGGCCCAGTACCATTCGGAGCCACTCCGTTTATCCACCAAATACTCCCTGATATACGACCAAATATTCTTGGCCGCATTCAGGTATTTTATTTGTTCCCGCGATTTCTGATATCCGTTGAGGAATCCAACAACAGCCTCTGCCTGTACCCACCAGATTCGGGTCGTATCCACAACACCGTTTTCCGCCTCATTTACAAGAGAATGATCAATATAGGCTCTGTTGTAAATATTTTCTGTAATGGCCCGGGTAATCGGGGAAAGCTTTTCTGTATAAGATACATCACCCAAAACATCCAGCCCACGATCCACAAGCCATGCCGCCTCGATATCGTGCCCATAAGAATTCAGGTCAATCAGAGAATTCCATACTTTATCAAAGAAGACCTCCTGACGCCCAAGTTCCGGATTATAAACATTGTCTGCGATAACATCCAACATAAACCTTAGCTGGTTTCCCACACACTCTTCATGGGCCACACGGTACAGCTCCGTATAAGCTTCAAAAACGTGGAGAAGAGTATTCATTGTCTTTTCTGCTATGACTCCGTTTTCTGAAAGCTTGTCATTTTCCATCGGTTCAAAACTTCTGTTGAACGCTTCCAGATATCCATACTCATCCTTGAATTTAGTTTCTACCAACTGGTAAAGGCTATGCGCAATATCAAGCGCTTCTGCATCTTTGGAAGCATCATAGTATGAAGAAAGTGCATAAATTGCAAACGCCTGATTATATGTATGCTTTGTCGTATCTTCCGGCTCTCCCTGATAAGTAAGTGACCAGTAAACACCTCCGTATTCCTGATCCACGCAATACTTTTTTAAAAAACAAAATGCATGACGGGCATACTTCAAAAGTTCCTCCTCTCCTAAAACCATATATGCATTAGAGAAAAACCAAAGGATTCTGCTGTTTAAAATACATCCCTTTACGGCCTGACGGTCCAGTACCAGGTCATAACCAAGGTAACCGTAGAATCCTCCATAGGTTTCATCCTTCATGCCCTGCCAAAACGGTATAATATCTTTCTCTAAATGTTCTTTGACTTCATTCAGCATGATTATTCCTCCAGCAACCTTTATCTTTTTCCAATTTCAGAATCTTCTTCTGTAAGGGCACGGTGTTCTTTGATGTAGGAGACCACATCATCCACCTTTGTGAATGCAAGCCCCACATAGGTATCGGAACATCCATAGTAAATTGCAATCTTTCCGCTGTCCGAGTCATGAATAGTCGCACATGGGAATGTTACATTTGGCACAAATCCACGTTCCTCGTACCATTCTTCTGGTGTCAGCAGGAACGTTTCACAACGGTATTTCACGATGGACGGATTGTCGATATCCAAAATTGCGCCGCCTATGCTGTATACGTATCCGTTACAGGTGCCCGTTACACCATGGTAGAATAAAAGCCAGCCTTCCGTTGTCTCGATTGGCGCCGCACCTCCGCCAATCTTTACATTCTCCCACCATTCTTTTCCTTTTCCCATCACATGGCGATGTCTGCCCCAATGTTCCATATCCGGGCTTTCAGAAAGGAAGATATCACCAAACGGCGTATGTCCGCTGTCACTCGGGCGAGACAACATCAGAAACTTACCATGCACCTTTCTCGGAAACAATACCGCATTCCGGTTAAACGGAAGAAACGGATTTTCAATTCTTGTAAAGGTTTTAAAATCCTGTGTCTTAGCCACACCGATAGCTGCTCCGTAGAAATCCTGGCACCAGATAATATAATAAGTGTCCTCCACCTTCACAAGTCTCGGGTCATATGCATATTTCGGCATGAAATCATTGCCCTCTGCATCCTTGAAAGGAATTTTTTCTTTGTCGAACTCCCAGTGGATCGCATCCTTGCTTCTTCCCAAATAAATATAAGGAATTCCGTTTGTCTTCTCTCCCCGGAATACGCCGATGAATTCTCCTTTATACGGCATTACTGCACTGTTAAAAATACGGGCAACTCCGTCTGCCGGATTACGTCCAATAATCGGATTCTCGTTATATCTCCACACTGGCAGGCTGCTCCCAGCGTCTTCCGGTCTATCTTGCCACGGAACATTTTGCACTACAGCCCCAATAATTTTCACTTCGCTCATAGTCAGTTATTCCTCCAAGTATATGTTTTATCCTTTTACAGCACCCTGTGTCAGTCCGCTATAAATCTGCTTCTGGCAAAGGATGAAAATAAGCAGCGCAGGTATCATGGTGATAATTACGCCTGCACAGATATAGTTGTACTGATTTCCAAGCGGTCCCGTAAATTTAAACAGAGATGTCGCCACCGTAACGAGATGGTTTTTATCCTGAAGATACAGATTCGCATTGTAGTATTCGTTATACACACCCACCCCCTTCAGAATCATGACCGTTACAATTGCCGGCTTCAGAAGTGGGAATAGGATACGGAAAAAAACACCAAAATAAGTACAACCGTCCATAATTGCTGATTCGTCCAGTGCTGTTGAAATATTTTCAAAAAACTGAATAAATATGTAAATAGAAATAATATCCGTGCCGCACATCATAATGATGTAACCCGGCATGAAATTAATCCAGCCAATCGTATACATAATCTGATAGACAGAAACCTGCATTGCAATTCCCGGAAGCAGCGATGCCATCAGAAACATAGCTCTGATTAAGCCGTTACCTTTGAATTTAAAACGGCTGAGTACATAGGCAATCATAGAACCTGTCAGCACAGAACCACACAACACAAATACCAGTATGATAATCGAATTGCGAAATGCCACGCCCATGTTGGCCTGTTTCCATGCCTGGATGAAATTCTCTATGTATCCCCAGTTCTGCGGCAATGTCATAACATTGGTGGATGCATATTCCTCAGGTGTTTTAAACGCAGTGATCACGCATACTACCAGTGGAAGCACAGATATAAATCCACCCAAAACAAGTGTAAAATATTTAAAAACGGCCCATACTGTTTGTTTAAGCTTTGCAGTAGGCATCAGCGAACGCCTCCTTTCTCCAGTTTCTTACGCTTCTTCACCGTCCGGATCGCCTCCTGATCTCCCACGCCAAAGAAGTACCTTTCCACCCATTTCTGGATCATCGTTGCAATCATAATCAACACCAAAAGAACAATTGCCATGGCAGATGCCAGACCAACCTTCTGGCTCTCATGGGCCAGCTTATGCATAATGACAAAATAGCTTCCTGTGCCAAAATTACCGCCAGTGATAACATATGGCGGTTCAAATACGCTGAGTGAACCGGTAATCGAAAGAATCATATTCAATACGATAATCGTCTTAATGCCCGGAAGAATCACATAACGGAATTTTGCCCAGCCGCTTGCGCCGTCAATCGCTGCCGCTTCATAGAGTACAGAGTCTACTGACATGATAGCCCCTATATACATTACCATACTCTGTCCCATATATCTCCAAATGGAAGTGGCCGCTACCGAAATATTGTTTATCCTTGTATCTTTCAGCCAGTAGGGAAGGTTTTCCAATTCAAATCCACACCAATGCAGTACCGTATCCAAAACAAAGCCTCTGGTATAAAAGAATTTAAAGACAAAACCTACCGCGATACCGCATACCAGATAGGGGAAAAACATAAGACCTTTAAACACACCTCCACATTTTGTCCTGAAGCTCAGTACGGATGCAAAATAAAGAGCAATTCCAAGCTGAATAAAAGATGCCACAATATAGTAAAGGCTTAGTTTTAATGCTTGAAAACAGTCTTTTCTAGTAAACACTTCAAAAAAATTCTCCAGTCCCACAAACTCGCGCTCCCCGATATATTTCATATCATAAAAGCTAAACTGTACCATTTTTCCAAAAGGTATATAGGTAAAGACGATAAGCAGAGTCATCGGTACTAACATGAATGTAAAGATGCAAAGATTACGATTTACTTTTCCTGATTGAATCCAACGGATAAATCCATTCTTCTGCTTCATGAAATTCTTTTCTCTCCTTTCATTATAGCAGTACGCTCACCTTGTGGTGAACCTGCCCACCACCACTGTGAATCACTTCACAATGGCTGGCTCCCTCTAAGCAAAGGGGCTGTCGGGAAGAACAGCCCCTTTATGGTCATTCCTGAGTCTCCGCAGAGATCAGCAGCCTACAAGTTTTTATGAGTGAGTAATCCCATTATTTTCCTGTGCATCGGTCCATTTTTCGTTCCACTCAGCAACCAAATCGTCCATTGTCGCACTTCCTGTCACTGCTGCCTCTACAATTTCTGTCGGAACAGCACCGGATACATTAATTCCCAGTTCCGAATCATTATTGATATCATTCCACAGGTTTTCTTCTCCCGCGGCTGCCGGATTGTTTACTACAAGCTCTACGCCTTCAAGCGACTGCAGCGCTTCCGGATATTCACTTCCGATTACGATAGAAAGACCTCCCTGATCCTGGGCAAATCCAGATTCTTCTACAAGCCATTTGATATAACACATAGCTGCGATTTTCTCATCTTCGGAACTATTTCGGTTAATGCCGTAGCAATAGTCAGGTCCTGCTGCTGCATACTGCTTGCCATCTACGGTAATCGGAAATGTCATATATCCGATATCATCACTGTTTTCTCCAGCCTCCTGTATCTGTGTTACAGACCATGAACCAAGGGCCATAAATCCGATTGCACCGCTGTTCAGCATACCTTTGCTTCCTTCCCAGTCTGTTGTAGTAGGATCCTCCTCTGTGAGGCCTCTGCTCACTGCTTCATAAAGAGTGTTGTAAACAGCATAAGGACCTGTTCCGTCTCCTCTGTCAGAAAATGGATTTTCTCCCTTACATAATACATCATTTACAAAATCAGGATCACCTGTTGCTCCACCATCGATATAAGCATCCCATGCAGTCATTGTCCAGCCGGCTGCAAAATTTGTATACATCGGAATGGCATCTGTATTATCTTTAATTTTCTGAAGCGCATCCAGAAATTCATCCGGAGTCTTCGGAAGCTCCGTAACGCCGGCTGCCTCAAGTACTGTCTTGTTGTACACAATCCCCTGCACATTTGCCATGGAAGGAATACCGTATATCTGATCCTGATATGCATAGTTGTTCAGCATATTTCCTTCATAAATTGCAGAAAGTGATTCTTTATCGCCAAAGCTTTCGAAAAAGTTTTCCAGCTCATCCTTATCAACTGAGGTAGGAACCATACAGATGTCTCCCCAGTCACCGGTAGAAAGACGCATGGTAACATCATTTGCATAATCTGTGATTCCTTCATATTCAATATTTACATTCGGGTACAGCTTCTGGAACTCTTCCACATATGACTGAAATGTTGTGTCCACAATGTCTGTCTTGTGTGTCAGGAATTTCAGATCGGCTGAAATATCAGTATAATCCTCTCCCAGTTTAATCCGAGTGACAGATACTCCAGGTTCCTCAGCATACACTGTCTGAGATGCCATCGCAGCCATGACTGCAATCATTACTACTGCTAAATTTCTTTTTTTCATGTTTCTTCTCCTTTACTTTTTGTTTTAGTGCAGTTAACTTTAATTTTATTTATTTGTTTTCTAATCAAGCTTGATTTAGTTAATTTAACTATATATCATGATAATATATTAATCAAGAACTATTTGCTATCCTTCGTTATTTTTGTTATTATGTCCATTTCTTGCATCTTGATTTTGTGCATAATTTATACTGTTCCGAACTTTTATTACACCAGATGCAGTTTTTGCCATGTTTGTAAACTTTTTTATTACATTTATTTATCTTTGATTATTATCACCAACTCATGTGTTTCCTGATTAACCAAAGATTTTTGTCATATGAGAATTTTAATTTCTAATCATAACAAAAAAAGAGCGGTCATTGCCGCTCTTTACTATTGTCAGTTAATAATCTATTTCTTCTGATTTTTCTGTATTACCGTCTTTCTATATACAATCCTTCCCGTCACCGTCTGAATACCCTGTGTATAATTTTTATGTTCAATTTTCCTGATTAGAGATTTCACACACATTTCCGCCATATGCTCCATGTTCACCTCATATGTTGTAATCAGATTAGTACCCATGACTTCAGGTAGGTAATTATCAAAGCCAACAACAGATACATCGTCCGGCACAGAATATCCCGCTTCTTCCAGATTTTGGATCAAACAGTATGCAGTATAATCGCAATTACACACAAAAGCATCCATGCCATTCGGGGAATCCAAAATCATATCAAAGGTTTTACCATGCTCATCACGATCCGGTATCTCCCATCTTTCTTCAAACACAATATCATTCTCACGCAGAGCCCTCCTATATCCCCAAAAGCGGTCTGCGATACTGCACGTCGCATCAACACTTCCAACAAAGCCTATTTTCCTATGCCCCTGTGTAATCAGATAATTAGTCAAAGCGTAAGTTCCATAATAACCGTCGGAAATTACCACATCTACAAATACAGAAGGTATATAGGTATCAAGGAAAAAAATCGGCAATTCCATCTGTTTTATCAAACTCAAAACATAATTTTCATCTATCTGTCCCAGAAAAATAAGCCCGTCAACCTTTTTATCCTGCACAACCCTCGGAATAACCCCTAATTTTTCATTCTCATCCGAGAGCAATTCCAAAATGCCATAATATTGGTTTTCATACAAAGCCTTTATCACCAGTTCAAGCAGCTTCCCATAAAATGAAATTGCCTGACTATAATAACGGTTCAGAATGATAACCCCGATATTTCCTGTAGAATTTCCCATCGTTCTTTTTGATATACTGGGGACATACCCTCTCTGTTCTGCAATTTGTTTAATCTTGTTTCTCAGTTCATCACTCACTCCAGGTTTATCCGACAATGCTTTCGAAACAGCCACATTACTTACTCCAACCTCTGCTGCTATATCAGCAAGCGTCACATTTTTTGCCTTTGCCATCTTGTTCTCCATTTATATATCTTATATCATAGATTAAATTAACATTTATAAATATAATAAAGTAGTTTAGCAGCCTTGTCAAGTGATGCTATACACTGGAAAAATGTCTGTAAAATCTGTCTTCTCCAACATCACCTACATGAATTGGCAGCAGTTCTCCATCCTTATTCGGCCAAAAGACAAAACCGTATTCCGGGAAATCAAGTAGTACTTTAGGTACAAACCGTACCGGAACGAAAATGTAGTGTGTCTGCTCATTCTTTTATTTACTGCCGGAAATCCTTATGATCCTGCTCCAGCCTGACCCTTACTTCTTCCTTTTTTTCTTCCTCTTCCCTTCGTTCCTCTCTTCCCTTCGGTAAAATCACATTCAGAAGAACTGCAATAAGCGTTGCCAGCACTACCGGAGATTTTCCGAATATGGTAGTTACCCATGCCGGAAAGGTTGCAAGTGCTGCTGTTGCCTGAGACACTCCCATGCCAAGAGCTGCCGCCAATCCGACAATCGAAGAATTCCGGTAATCCATTTCCGCAGAAGCCACCAGCTTCATACCGGTCATTGCAATCGATGCAAATACCGAAACCGTTGCACCGCCCAAAACGCATTGAGGAATTGTTGTCAGAACTGCCGAAAATTTCGGTACAATCCCTGCAATTCCCAAAATCACGGCTGCCAGACCAAGTACATAACGGTTAATGACCTTGGTTGTGGTAACGATACCTACATTCTGGCTGTATGTAGCAGTCGGAAGGCCGCCCAACAGGGCGCCCAGAATATTCGTGATACCAGACGCCACAATACCGCTCTGCAGCTCCTCGTCCTTAGGAGTTCTGTCCATGGCTCCGATCGTTGTCGCCGAATAATCACCAATTGCCTGTATAGAGTTGATTGCAAACAAAATTCCTATGGCTACGCAGGACGAAATTTCAAAATGCACCCCGAAATACATAAACTTCGGAAGCTGAAATACACCTGCACTCCCTACTGCGGAAAAGTCCACCAGCCCAAAGGGTATGGAGACAATGTATCCTGCTATGATTCCGATCAAAATAGAAGCAAGCTTCCAGATTCCTTTTCCGAAGTGATTCAGCGCCGTTACAACCGCCAGCGTAAAAAAAGCAATGAGCCAATTCTTCCAGGACCCGTAGCTTTCACTGCCAACACCGCCTGCCATATAATTGATGGCCGTAGGATACAGGGAAAGTCCAATCGTAAACACTACCGTTCCCGTGATCAAAGGCGGAAAAAACACGCGGATCTGACGCACCAGAAGCCCCATAACAATGGCTATAATGCCGCCCACAATCTGAGCCCCCAAAATGGTGGCAACTCCGTATCCCTCTGCAATTGCCTGCATACTCGGAACATAAGCAAAGCTGACCCCCACGATCATCGGCAGACCGGAACCGACCGACAGCTTCCACTTCCTTCCAATGGGAAACAGTTGAATCAATGTGGACAGGGCTGCAACAACCAGCGCCGCCTGAATCAGGATCACCTGATCCCCATTACTCAGTCCGCCACCGCCTACTGCTCCCGCCACAATAATCGCCGGTGTTACACAGCCGACAATCATGGCAACCACGTGCTGCAGAGCCAGCGGAAATGCTTCGCCCAGCCGCGGAATTCCATCCAGTTCAAAAATGCTTCCTCTTTTCATGATTACCTCCCAATTTACTGATATTTCCAGCCGCGGGCAGCGCGAATGAGCTTCCGGGCTGCTGCTCAGCTATATTTATTGGTACCAGTATATCAGATTGGGAATGCAAAAACAATTAGGTATTCTAAAAAAAATTGTTGTAATACATCACAATTTTTTTGTTTCTATTTTGTCTAATTTTATCTGCGCACGAAGGTTCCATATCCCCTTTCTACGTCAACAGCTCAAAGGTGTGATACAGATCCACCTTTCCATATCCCCATTCCGGATTGGGATACTGACGGCCGTTATCCCTGCGCGCGCCCCTCGACAGATAATTCCTGACACTGTTTCCGGTAAAAAAGGGCTCGTTTTCTCTGATAATTGCCCATTCAAACAACAATGCCGCAACACCTGCCGTCTGCGCTGCTGCCAGGCTGGAGCCGGAAGCGCTCCCAAAGCCTCCGCTGCGAAGAGGCACCTTAATGTCTACACCCGGGGCCGCAAAATTGGGTTTCACAATCTCTCCCGGTGTATAGCCGCGGCTTGCCTGCTGGTAGAGACTGCCGTCCCGATACTGATATGCCGTCACAGTCATCCCCTCAAGGGAATCTCCGGGAGAGGTGATCGTATAATACGGCGAGGACTGCAGAAAATATGTACCCTCCGGGATCAGCCCCTGTACAGGCAGCCACATATGAAACAGGGAATCTATATTGTCTCTTCCGCTTATCAAAAATCTCCATACCCCCGCAGCAGGATGCAGAAAGCGAAAATATACCAGCGTATTTCCGGACTGCCGTTCCAGAGGTACATAATTCACCAGCACCCTGCTTTCTACAAATACAAACGAAAGCTCCTGTGTCCTGCCCTTTAATGCAGTACTTACCGGCAGTGTTTCCCCTGTAGGGGACTGTACGGAAATATTGAAGGACTCCGGAGAGCTTCCCCAAAATTCCAGGGTAAAGGCATCCGTATCCTCACCAACGCGCAGCTCCACCGCGTCCTCAGACCTGTTCTTTCCTAATTCTCCCTGGTAATGATGCCTGGCTGCCCCTTCATTACCCGCAGCAATGGATACTGCATTCTGACTGAAACCCATCACATCATCCACGAACTGGCTCAGCGGGCCATAGCCCCGATGTGACCCCTGACTGCTGCCAAGGCCCAGGCATATAGACAAAGGCATCTGATATTCTATGGCACATTTCGCTGCAAAGACAAATGCCAGCATAATATCATCCTCCTGAAAGACCTCCGCATCCGGCGGATACAGATAAAAATTCCGCAGATAAGCCTTTGCGGGCTTTAATTTCACAATAATCAGAGAAGCATCCGGGGCAGCACCGGAAAACCCCTCCTCTTCTATGGTTCTCCCTGCGGCGATAGCTGCAAGGCGGGTTCCATGTCCATTCATATCCGTGACCGGAACCACTTCCAACGGATTTTCCGACTCCAGGGCGCGATTAATTTCCTCCTGCTTAAATACCCTGCCAAAGGGGGCCATTTCTGAGGCCCCCCCCGGAAGCGTCTGATCCCAGATACACAGGATTTTACTTTGGTTTCCATTCCGGAACAGCGGGTTCTGATAATCAATTCCGGAATCAATCACAGCTATCACCGTGCCTGCTCCCCGAAGCTTAAGATACGGATGGTTGTGCAGCCTTGTTACCCCGGAGGCATTCAGGCTTTCCACATCCATATAGGTATAACAATTGGGAATAGAATTATACGTATAGCTGTTGATTTCCAGTTCCGGCACCTGTGCTTCCGGAACATAAAGCACTCCATAATGATCATTGATAATCTGTAATGCCCCATCGGAAATGTAATCGATGGGACCCAAAATGTTCTGATTGTATCTTATAATAAAATTTTTGTAAAACTCACTCTGTGCCGGGACCACCGGCGGTGTTTCTCCCTGCTCTTCCTGCTGCGCACGCAGCAATTCTTCCACTTCAAAATCATCCGGTCCGAACATGCCCTGTATCCTTTCGCGTACTTGTTACAGCCTATGCATGTTCTCCTTTTTTATTACTGTTCAGCCTTTCTTTTCCTGCATGCAAAAAACAGCCAAAGCCCTGCAAGCCCCGTGAAAATCCCGATAAACTGGGAGGTGGAAAGCCCCCCCACGCTCCCCCTCTCCAAATCTCCACGAAAAAATTCCAGGACAAACCGCCCGACACTGTAAAAAATCAGATAGCAGGCAGCTACCTGCCCATCCGCCTTTTTGTGCCGGGCAATCCATATCAAAATTCCAAAATGCAGAAAATCTGAAAGGCTTGAATAAACCTGCGTCGGTATCAGAGCCACATGGTTCGGGGCAAAGCTGGAGTTCTGAAACGTAATAGCCAGCGCCCCTTCCGTTTCCCTGCCATAGCAGCAGCCTGCCAGCAGGCAGCCGATACGTCCGAACCCCTGCGCCAATGCAACGGAGGGTGCCACCAGGTCAAAGAATTTTAAAAAATGCAGCTTCTTTAAACGGCAATACAGATATCCGGCCAAAATCCCGCCAATGATTCCTCCGTATACCACAAAGCCGTCTCCCATAGTCCGTAACAAAAACGCCGGATCCTGCACAATGCTTTTCCATTCTGTAAGCCAGTACAAGAGCTTGGAACAGGCAAATCCGCCGATCAAACACCAGATGATCAGATAAAACACATGGTCATACTCCATTTTCAGTTTTCTTGCCCTGTACTCTGCCGTCCCATAAGCAGCCAGAACCCCAAGGGCAATCATCACACCATATCCATAGATTGTAAGAGGTCCGATTGTCAGCAATTCTTCTTTCATATCATGATATTTCCTTTTTAGTTATTATCTGGTTTCCCTTGGGAGTGATCTCCCCGATACCATTCCAGCAGTGCACGGTTTGCACAGTCATTCGCCGGACTTTGCTCCGCCTGTGCAGGATTACATTCTCCGCAGATGTCCATACCCAAAAGCCTCTGTCCCTCTCCTGCCAATACCCCGGCCGTAATTTCCAGGTAATCCAAAAGTTCCGAAAGCCTCATGTCTCCCTGGCTCCAGGAAGTAGCCGCATCTCCCCAACGGAGAACGTCCTTATCCACGGATACATAAAGCGGCAGATCCGACGGAATTCCCTCAAAAAACCTCCTGCTTTCTTCTGCTGGCTGTCCGGTTAAGGCTTCCCTGCTCAAAAAACGTACTTTTTTCATCAATTCTGCATCTGTCTGTCCGAAAGCTTCCTCATCCGGTCCCACAAGAAGTACCTCCTTCAGAAACGGAAGCTCCTCCAAAGCCGCTGCGATCCAGCCGCCGCATGACAAAATGCCGCCGAACGCAGGCGGCTGCATATCCGTATGATTGTCAAATACAAGGAGCCGGAATGGCTCTTGAATTTTTTCAAGCCATATCCGGCTCATATAATGATAATTCCCTGAATCAATGAAATGAATTCCCTCTGCAGGAAATTCCCGGATTTTCTCCCGAAGCTGCTTATAAGCCTCATCGTCACAATAGCAGTTGCTTCCCAAAAGCCCCTGTACCTCCACCCAGTCCGCTTCTTCTTTCTCATAAAACTGCTCCCAACCATAAATTCCGGAAAAATCCATGATCACGATTCTCTTATTTTTCTGATCAGCCATAGTGCTATCTTAGCACGAACCCCCGGTTTATGCAACCTGATGCTTCGCAAATACTCTTCCTGCCAAAACCCACGCCAAAAGCAGGGCTGCGGCTGCCGCAAATAAAATCTTAGCCTGGTAAAAAAGCTCCAGACCGACCAGATGAAACTTCGGAAGGCTTAAGGCAAGCGTTGTAGATGCTCCAATCGGCGTCAGGCAGAGAATATCGTTCGGCAGAACATTCCCCAAAAACATAGGCATAAAATACAATAGAGATGATACAATAATTGCGATAAATGAACTCCTGCTCCATACAGAGACCAGAAGCGTCATAGCCGTCATCGTCAAAAGAGCCAGAAATCCGCACGCAAGAAAAATCAATGCAGCCTCTCCGCAGTTTAATGTATAGGGAACATTATACAGCCCGTTTATGATATCCAACTGGATTCCCGCATCCCAGCCGTACAGTCCGTCCTCCAGCAAAAACGGTATGACATTTAAGGCCAAAAGCCCCAAATAGCACGCAGCCGTAAATAAAAGAGAGGCGGCAACCTTTGCCTGTGCACATTTTCTTTTCCCATGCCTGGAAGTAAGCAGAAGGGCATCCGTGCCTCTTGTATATTCCTCAGAAAAGCACCCGGACACAGCAATCACAATAATAATTCCAAGCACCATCACCATCTGCTGAAAGTAATAAAAAATTCTAGTCCATCGATCTGTATTTCCAACCTCTACGGTAATTCCGTTCTGCGTATAGACCTCATCAATGCTCTTTCCGTAAAACGGCCCGTATTGGGAAGCAAAATTTTCTTCCATAGCCGTATAAAGCGGCAGACTGTCAAGATATGCATAATCCATAATATCTGCTGCCCGTTCCGTCTTTAGTATCTGATCCCTTTTTGTATCATTCAGAAGGCCTGCATACTGTTCCGTCCGCTCCTTGATATACTGCTTTCCCGCTCCGCCGCTGAGCATTTGTCCATCCAAAGTAATCACCTCATATTGGCAGGCCTGCGAATTCCAGACGGCTGCTATGTTAAAAAAAAGCAGACACAAAAGCCCGACCCATACAATTCTGCGGCTGCACAGCTTTTCCAGCTCAAATTTTATAATCTGTGCCATATCAAAGCCCCCTTCCAAGCATGTCCCGCGTATCGGCCGGTCTGTCCTGCCGGGGACTGCTTTCCTGTTCCGCAAAATAATACAAATACAGATCCTCAAGATTCGGAGTGACCGTATAAGCACCCTCTCCCGGACTCGTCTCCGAAATGATGCGCAATACGGTCATACCGCCTTCATTTCTCAAATTCCCCACATTGTACTGCGCTGCATAACGGTCCGCCTCTCCGGAAGGAACATAAACCTCCCACACGAAGCCGGCTACTTTCCGTTCAATTTCTTCCGGTGCTCCCTGGCATATGATTTTTCCATCCTTCATCACCAGAATGTGTCCGGCAATATACTCTACATCCGATACAATATGCGTCGACAAAAGGACGATCTTGTCTTTGGAAATAGAACTGATCAGATTCCGGAACCTCACCCGTTCCTTGGGATCCAGCCCCGCCGTCGGCTCATCCAGAATCAGGATTTTCGGATTATTCAAAAGCGCCTGGGCAATCCCCAGCCTCTGCTTCATGCCGCCGGAGAATGTCTTGATTTTTTTCCTCCGGACGGGATACAGGCCTACCAGCTCCAAAAGCTCTTCCGCCCGGTCTTTTGCAAAGCGTTTATCCAGCCCCTTTAAGGACGACATATACAGCAGGAATTTTTCTGCCGTAAAATTCGGATAATACCCGAAATCCTGCGGCAGATAACCCAGCAGATTCCGATATTCCTCACCCATTTCACGGATATTATAGTTATCACAGATCACCTCTCCTCTGGTGGGAGTCTGTATATCACAGATCATGCGCATCAGCGTAGTTTTGCCTGCCCCATTAGCGCCAAGCAGCCCGTACACTCCCTCGTGCATGGAATAGGAAAAGTCATCTACTGCAATTTTGCTTCCATACTCCTTAGTCAGTCTGTCTAATCGAAGCTCCATCTTCCGTTTTCCTCCCTGTCACAGCTTTTCAAAAATCGTCTCATAGCGATCACCATAAGATCCAGGGCTGCCAACGTGAGTACAGCAGTCCATTCTCCGTGTGCATTGATGCGTTCCCAGCTTACCGCATCAATGCAGTTCACAAACATACCGGAACCGAACGACATCATCAATCCGGTTCCTGCCAGCAGATAATTGGATATCCTCCGGTCCATCCGGCACAGCAGCATAAAGTAAACAAAGGATGACAGCAGATACGGCACCAGAATGGTCAATACAGCTCCCGTAAGGGTTGTGCCAAATCCTCTGCTGAAGCCTACCATACACAGGACCACTGCCAAATCTATGCCGCTCATGATCTGCATCTTCAGAAGAATCACCTGTCGCAGGTCATAACGGCAGGCTTTTTCCATTTCCCACATACCACAGGCATAGCCCCGCTGTATTTCTATGCATCCGATACATCCGACCAGCGGCGCCGCCATGGTAAACAGCGCCTGACTTTCTCTCCCTCCGGACATGCAGACAAAATACCCTAAGGCCAATACCACTGATGCCTGTACAAGCCATACCCACAGGGATAAATATCCTGCCATAGCACACACTCTTTCCCAATAGCTCAGTCCCGGCAGGCCTCTGGTATTTTGTGCCCCCTGAATCACCGTACGGATATCCGCTTCTTTTCTTTTTTCATCAATTTCCAAATTCTTTGCTGCCAAAAGCATTCTTCTTAATTTCTCCTCCGTCATTTTTACCCCCCCAGACCGTCTGAAAACCCTAATTTGGGCATAAAATTAACTCCTTTTCTTTCCATG
>ERZ781272.338-NODE-338-length-39384-cov-42.493910_pt1 | contig 39384 bp, 28 predicted proteins | sample MGYA00375850_ERZ781272 | MGnify/ENA primary metagenome ERZ781272 (study PRJEB29790, sample SAMN06051246) | human gut metagenome | host: Homo sapiens | place: USA: Cincinnati, Ohio | collected 2013-06-21 | study: EMG produced TPA metagenomics assembly of the Gut...
TGGAACCCGTTCGGCGAAAAGGCTTCAAACTCACCGCCTCACGGCGGTTCAAACACGAAGCCTTTTCGTTTCCCCGCGCAGCGGGGAAATTCCCTCACGAGCCACGCAGTAGGCTGAGCGCTATGCTGCCTTGGCCTTCCGCCAGCGGTTACGCAGACGAAAGTAAAGCGAAAGAACATGTTTGGTGATTCAATTGATCGGATGCGCAGCAACGTCCGGTGTGCAAAAGAATGGTTCCGCCCAAAAAAGACAATCTGAAAATTAATTACGTCCGAAAAAACTCAATGGAGGCCGAGGCAGCGCCCGCAGAATCTTTCTGCGTGGCTCGTGAGGGGATTTTTTGTGCTTCTGCACAAAAAACGAACCTTTCCATGTGTTTGAAACGCCGTGAGGCGTTGAGTTTGGGAAGGTTCGCCGAACAGGTTTTAACGTGGTTTAATCTTTCTGCTGCCGACGTGCCGTGCAAAACGGCCCCTTTTGCTTCCTTTTCCGGCCGAGCGGAAAAGGAAGGGCCCGCGCGGCCTGAGCGCGTTCTTCCTGGTGAGCCACTTCCATTGTGTAAAATAATGTTAATTTTGATATGTTTATTTGAGTTGATATAATTTATTCCATAAAATTTTCAATACGTATTGACAAATAGGTCTGACGCAATTATAATTGTGTCAGACCTATTTCAAAGGAGGTATTGAGCTGGAAGTAGGGAAGAGAGGCCCTAAAACGGATAATCCCAAAGCCTATAAAATCACCGTGAAATTGGATCAGGAGGCAAAGGATATTCTGGATCGCTACACAAAACAGGAATCCATATCTGTTTCCGAGTCCGCGCGGCGCGGGATTAAGATGTTAAAGGAGAACCTCAAAAAATGAAAGGAAGCGGTGTCCCATCGCAAAACAGACCACCACTTCCAGTACGGCAACCGCCTGAAAGGCAATTACAGCGTAACTATTTTATCATGCGCTGCGATTTCTTTCAAGCGTTGTACGATGTTGAAAGGAGAACGTTTTCGATTAATTTGTCAAATCATATTGACTTTTGCAGGTCTATAACTTATACTTGACTTAGCGACCTGCAAAAGGAGGCGTGAAATGGGCGCTAAAAAAATGGGTCGTCCAACAGACAGTCCAAAGGACATCACAATGAAAATTCGCTTTGACAAGGAAACATCTGAAAAGCTGGAAGAATGCAGCGAAAAGATGAAAATCTCACGGGCGGAGGTAGTCCGACGCGGTGTCCGGAAAATGCACGACGACCTCAAAAAATGAAAGGAAGCGGCGTGTCCCTCGCTAAAGAATACCGCCACTTCCCCAGCTGGCAACCGCCTGAAAGGACAGTTGCAGCGTAAATATATTACCATAAAATCAGATGTTTGCAAATGATTTTATGGTATGCGCATGCAATTTCTTTCAAGCGTTGTACGATCATTTGAAAGGAACATGCATCATGCTTTATAACGACAGCCTGAATCTCATCGAGGAATTGTACTTCGGCAACATCTGCCCCAATGAAGAGAGCATTGACAAACGCTCACGCTATGCCTCTTTCCTCAAAACCATCTCTGTCAATGAGGAAAAGCTCAACGCCTATTTCAAAGCACATACCGGGGCTGAGGAGGAGGAGCATCTTTTTTCACAGCTCATCAACGCGCAGGGCGAAATCCAGCGCTTCAGCGAGCTTGACCGCTTTGTTGAGGGCTTTCAACTTGGCGCGCGGCTGATGCTTGATACCTTCTTGCTCCCGCAGCAGAGCGTTATCCGGGATATTCACTGAGAAAATCCCCCTCTGAAACACTGGGATTTGTGGAAAACGAACGCTTTTCAGGAGAAATGATCTGTGGTATACTAAATAAGATTTTTAGTCGAAATCGATTGGACATGCCCGGACATGCGATCGATGAAACGGCGGCGCCGGAAATCGACTTTTCCATCCGGGAGACTCTACAGCGAAAGGAACATCCCATTTGAAAATTAGAATTGGTATTGCAGGATATGGTAATTTAGGCCGCGGCGTGGAGTGCGCCGTGCAGAACGCGCCCGACATGGAGTTGACGGCATTGCTCACCCGACGCGACCCCGCGTCCATTCAGACGCATACGGGCGTGCCCGTCTACCGCATGAGCGACGCTGCGAAGCTGCAGGATCAGATCGACGTGATGATCCTGTGCGGCGGCAGCGCGAACGACCTGCCGGAGCAGACGCCGGAGCTGGCGCAGTATTTCAACGTGGTGGACAGCTTTGATACGCATGCGAAGATCCCGGAGCATTTCAGCCGGGTGGACGAGGCCTGCAAAAAGGCCAATAAAATCGGCGTGATCTCCGTGGGCTGGGATCCGGGCATGTTTTCCCTCAACCGCGTGATCGCGCAGGCGATCCTCCCCAACGGGCAGGATTACACCTTCTGGGGCAAGGGCGTCAGCCAGGGGCATTCCGACGCTGTGCGGCGCATTGAAGGCGTGAAGGACGCCCGGCAGTACACCATCCCGGTGGAATCTGCGCTCGAGCGGGTGCGCAGCGGCGAAAATCCTGTGCTGACCACACGCCAGAAGCATACGCGTGAGTGCTTTGTGGTCGCAGAGGAGGGCGCGGACCGCGCAAAGATCGAAACGGCCATCAAAACCATGCCGAACTATTTTGCAGATTACGATACCACCGTTCACTTCATCAGTGAGGAAGAGATGCGGAAAAATCACAGCGGTATCCCGCACGGCGGCAGAGTGTTCCGCTGCGGCGTGACCGGCTGGGAAAACGAGAATCGCCATATCATCGAATACAGCCTGAAGCTCGATTCCAACCCGGAGTTCACCTCCAGCATCCTCACCGCTTACGCAAGGGCGGCGTACCGCCTCTATAAGGAAGGTCAGACCGGCTGCAAGACGGTGCTGGATATCGCCCCCGCCTACCTGCATCCGGCATCACCGGACGAGCTGCGCGCAACGCTACTGTAAGCGGATCAGCTTCCCCCTGACTTAAAATGTGATTGATTTCATTTTGGAATAGAAAGGTTGGTGGCCCGCATGAAGCAGGATATGATCGTCATCCTGGACCTCGGCTGCACAGAAAATACCGCTACCGCCCGCGCCATCCGCGCGCTGGGCGTATACAGTGAAATTTATCCCCACGATATCACGCCTGCAGAGCTTGCCGCCCTGCCAAACGTCAGGGGCGTGATCCTCAACGGCGGGCCGAACCGCATTGTGGACGGCGTTTCCATCGACGTTTCTCCAGAAATTTACACCTGCGGCCTGCCGGTGCTGGCCGTCTGCCATCCCGCAGCCGATGCGCATGCGGGCTGTACGCAGGTTTCCGTGCGCAGTGAGCCCTGGCCGCAGGACGAGGATGCTGCGAAAAAGGATTTGGAAGCCTTCGTCTTCGGCGAGTGCCATGCGCAGGCAAACTGGAATATGGAGAATTTCATCGCCGACCAGATCGACCTTGTCCGCCGGCAGGTAGGGGATAAAAAGGTGCTGCTCGCACTCTCCGGCGGCGTGGATTCCTCCGTGGTTGCTGCTCTGCTGTTAAAGGCGATTGGCGATCAGCTCACCTGTGTGCATGTCAATCACGGCCTGCTGCGCAAGGGCGAACCGGAGCAGGTGGTCGAGGTGTTCCGCAACCAGATGAACGCGAATCTCGTTTATGTGGACGCGAGCGAACGCTTCCTCACGAAGCTCGCAGGCGTTGCCGATCCGGAGCAGAAGCGCAAGATCATCGGCGCGGAATTCATCCGCGTGTTCGAGGAGGAGGCCCGCAAGCTCGCGGGTATCGACTTCCTTGCGCAGGGTACGATCTACCCTGATATCGTTGAGAGCGGCACAAAGACCGCCAAAATGGTCAAATCCCATCACAATGTGGGCGGCCTGCCGGAGGATCTCTCCTTCGAGCTCGTGGAGCCGCTGCGCCAGCTCTTCAAGGATGAGGTGCGCGCCTGTGGCGTGGCCCTGGGCCTGCCGGACAGCATGGTCTACCGCCAGCCCTTCCCGGGCCCCGGCCTCGGCGTGCGCTGCCTCGGCGCGATCACGCGCGACCGGCTGGAGGCTGTGCGGGAATCGGATGCGATTTTGCGCGAGGAATTCCACAACGCAGGCCTCGACAAAAAGGTATGGCAGTATTTCACGGTCGTCCCCGATTTCAAATCCGTCGGCGTGCGCGACAATGCGCGCAGCTTTGAATATCCGGTCATCCTGCGCGCCATTAACACGGTGGACGCGATGACGGCGGGGATCGAGCGCATTGACTGGGAAGTGCTCGAGGCCATCACCCGGCGCATTTTGAGCGAGGTAAAGGGCGTCAACCGCGTTCTCTATGATATCTCACCCAAACCGCCGGCGACGATCGAGTGGGAATAAAGCATTATTTACCCCGGAGAACCGCAAAGGCGGTCCCCCGGGGCGTTTTCCGTAATTTTTTAAAATTGGATGGTAGGGGGAAATGGAGAAACATGCAGCAGATCGGTTTTGACAATGAGAAATATCTGAAAATGCAATCGGCGCATATTCAGGAGCGCATCGCGCAGTTTGACAATAAGCTCTATCTCGAGCTGGGCGGGAAGCTGTTCGATGATTATCACGCCTCGCGCGTTTTACCGGGCTTTAAGCCGGACAGCAAGATCAACATGCTTCTGAACTTGAAGGATCAGGCGGAGATCGTGATCGTCATCAACGCCGCCGATATCGAAAAGAGCAAGGTGCGCGGCGACCTCGGCATCACGTATGATGCGGACGTGCTGCGCCTGATCGATGCCTTCCGCGGCGTGGGGCTCTTTGTCGGCAGCGTCGTCATCGCCCAATATGCGGCGCAGCCGATGGCGGACAAGTTTAAAAATATGCTTGCGGGCCTCGGCGTACCGGTCTACCTGCATTATCCGATTGAAGGATATCCGAATAATATCCCACTGATCGTCAGCGAAGAGGGCTTTGGAAAGAACGAATATGTGGAGACCAGCCGTCCGCTTGTCATCGTCACAGCTCCAGGCCCCGGCAGCGGCAAGATGGCGACCTGTCTGTCGCAGCTCTATCACGAGCATAAACGGGGCGTAAACGCCGGCTATGCCAAGTTTGAAACCTTCCCAGTCTGGAATCTTCCGCTACGCCATCCCGTCAATCTTGCGTATGAAGCCGCCACTGCGGATTTAAATGACGTCAATATGATCGATCCCTATCACTTGGAGGCCTATGGGGAAACGACCGTCAACTATAACCGTGATATTGAGGTCTTCCCTGTGCTCAATGCGATTTTTGAGCGCATCGCCGGGGAGAGCCCCTATAAATCGCCCACGGATATGGGTGTCAATATGGCGGGCAACTGCATCATAGACGACGATGTTTGCCGCCATGCCTCCGAGCAGGAGATCATCCGCCGCTACTATCACGCCCGGTGCGACCAAAAGCAGGGCCGTCTTGACGAAGCGGCCGTCTATAAGGTGGAGCTTCTGATGAATCAGGCCAGCGTCTCCACAAAGGACCGCGCGGTTGCGTCCGCCGCTCTGGAGCGCGCGGAGAAAACGGGGCTTCCAGCGTCTGCGATCGAATTACCGGACGGGCGTGTCATTACGGGAAAAACCTCTCCGCTGCTCGGCGCTTCCGCCGCTGTGCTGCTCAACGCTTTGAAGGCGCTCGGCGGCATTCAACACGATATTTTGCTGATTTCTCCGATTATTATCGAGCCGATTCAGAATTTAAAGATCAAACATCTGGGAAATCATAATCCCAGGCTCCATTCCGACGAGGTGCTCATCGCGCTATGCATCAGCGCGGCGACGAATCCCACTGCCGAGCTCGCATTGAAACAGCTGGCAAAGCTCAAGGGCTGTGAGGCGCATTCCTCCGTGATCCTCTCCCAGGTGGACGATTCCGTCTTCCGCAAGCTGGGGATGAATTTGACTTGTGAGGCGCGGTATCAGAGCCAGAAGCTCTACCACAAATGACCCAATGAACGGCCCTTTTTGATCCCGCAAGGGCGCGGGAAGGCGGGCTGAGAGGCTATTTGTCTGGCTGCTCTTCATTGCCATATTGTCAGTCAGACGGCCGGAAAGCACGGAGCTTTGCGGCCGTCTCTCTTTATATCGTTTTGTCTAGAGCTCCATGGAGGTTGAGCTTAAGTCGCACCCATGGTTCGTTGCGTTGCATGCGCATCCGGAATTTAAATCCCGGCCCAATAAGCCGCATCCGCTTTTCTCCGGCTTTGTCGGCGCAGCGCTGGTGCACCGGGAAAGGGAAAAATAAGTAATCACTTCAATTTTGCTTTTTTATAATAAAATATTATAAGGCAATGCTATAATAGAATAGCCGAAAAGGGCCAGACGGCCCATAAAAGGGGGATGCTTTTTATGAAAGCTACGCGAAAACTCATTGCCCCGATTATCATTACGATCGTATGCATTTTAGCCCTGATCGCATATATGGGCGTTGTATTTGCGGCCTCGATCCCCATCTGGCTGAAGATAGCGGGTGCGGTTGCGCTTCTGGTGCTGATCGGCGTGGCCATTTATGTTTTGTTCGAACGAATTCAAGAAGTTAGGAGCGGTGAAGAGGATGATCTTGGTAAATACTGATTATATCAGCGGCAGGGAGCTGGAAATGCTCGGCCTGGTCAAGGGCAGCACGATCCAGACGAGAAATATCGGCCGTGATATCACGCAGAGCTTTAAAACGATCGTGGGCGGAGAGCTGAAGGCCTATAACGAGATGATGAGCGAAGCGCGCGCATTGGCGACCAAGCGCATGGTCGAGGAAGCCGAGGAGCTGGGCGCCGATGCCATTGTCAATATCCGTTATGCGTCTTCTGCGATTATGCAGGGCGCGGCGGAAGTGATTGCCTATGGCACGGCGGTACGGTTTCGATAAAATCTGAAATCCGTATATGGTATGAAAGCAGAACAGCCTTTTCCGTAAGGAAAGAGGCTGTTCTGTTTTTAGGCATTGTCTCTTCAAAAAGTATGATATTATAAAAATGATTTTTATGTTCAGTATATCCCACTGATGGATGAAATGATCAATTGTGAGATATAGACGGTCTGTCAGACGTAGCCATACAGTACACAGGGGGGCTGAAGTGATGTCAAATTAGGGCCGTTTTAGAACTGAATAGAAGCAGCCACGCACTGCTTGAGCGTGCATGGCTGCTTTGTTACGAGGTCCATTCACATGGCATACTCTTAAGCGGCCTCAATATAGCCAGAAAAATTCTGATGGGTACCGCTGAAAAGAATATAAATTTCCGCCTTGGATGATATTTCGCCAACCGTGTATGTGGAATCATTGGAATGCGGGGGGATATCATTGTCGGAATAGGTCCAGGTAAAGGACTTCACACGTACTCTCAAGGTGTAATCGCTATCATTCTCTACATGTACACGATACTTTGTTCTGCCTGTAAAATAATAGTTGGTATACATGTTTTGGGAAGCAGAAGTGCCGGCAAAGTCATAACGAGAAGAGATGTCCCATAATTGGGTTGGCCTGCTTGTGTCTCGTGTTATAGGCTCCGGCGATACGCCGATATTCTGACCGTCGCCGATTGCGAACGCGCTAACGCTGAAGGAGCAGAGAAGGATGACCGCCATGAGCAGTGCGGCCATTTTTTTTGTACGAGTCATTTTTATGATCCTTTCTAAAAATTAATTATAATATGGTTGCACTTGAAAGTGCTATAACGAGCCCATTGGAATCACCTCCCTTTTCTGATAAAATTATTGATTCGTTTTTATCCTGAATTTTTTAGTGAATTGCGGCAGGCACTTCTGAAACAGGAGAAAAACCAGGAAGCCGAATACCGCCCCCAGCGTATTGATCCACAGGTCGTCAATGTCGGTCCCCCTGCCAAGGGGAAGCTGATTGAGTTCGACAAAAAGAGAGAACACGAATGCAATTAGGATTGTCTTTGGAAAAGTCATGCGTTCCCATAACAATGGAAGGAAAAAGCCGAACGACAGAAACCCGACGATATTTCCCAAGATATTGGTAATGAGATAATCGATCTTTCGGTCGATGATGACCTCATGATAAAAATCCTGAAATACGCGGAAGGGAATCAAGTTGATATTCTCAGGGACGATACCGATATATCCCTGTATAGAAATGAACGGCGGCCCATAGTACAGCATGATATGCGGAAAAAAGGTGATGGAGGAAAAGAAAACAATGGACATCAGGAATAACCCGATTCCAACCTCGTGCCATGCGGTTGTTTGAATCGCTCTTTTTCGAAGGGAACGAATGCGCAACCAGCGGAAAAGGACAATGATTGGAATGGAAAGCAGGACAAATGGAAGCGCATCCCAAACATATGGAAGGTTGTAAAATAAGTATTTCAGCAATGGAAGGATCCTTTCTTTTAATCATGAACATTTTATTACATAAAGATTATAATTATCAATAAATCGGCTTATATATGGAAAATAAAAACACAAAAATCATCTATAACCATGTTAAGATTAATTATATAAAAAGTCAAGGTATATCGCAAATATTATTTCCAATATAAAAAGCGCCCCATTCCGGGACGCTCCCTATTCATTCTTCTGCGATCTGTCAGCTGCTTTCATACCGTGCCAGAAACGCTGATCATTTTTAAAAAAGTTATTGAAAATCATTTTAATAGCACTTACTATGTAACTGTTGACGTCGATATCAATTATTTAAAGATTGGGGATAATAAGATGAAAATAGAAGAGTTTAAAAATATTACAATAGCTTATATGCGTAATACTGGTGCATATGGTTCTAAAAACAAAGAGTTGATGGAGAACTTTAAGGATTTTTTAAGAACCAATCATTTATTGAATGAACAAACCACTATTTTAGGAATAGCCTTAGACAATCCAACATTTACACCAACGAATGAGTTACGATATGATGTAGGACTTATCATCGACAAAAATGAGGAAATTGCTTTAAAAAAGCGAAAAATTGATGATGGGAAATATGCCATATTTGAAGTTCCTCATACAGAGCAAGGAGTAGTATCTTTTTGGCAAGATATTCCGCAATTAACAGCGGACTTATCCATAGATGATAAAAAGCCTATTATGGAACGCTATGCTATGGATAAAATCACGAATTGTTTGTGCGAGTTTTGTATTCCGTTAAAATAGCATCGGACCTTTCCTGATTATTGATGCTGCTAATTTCCAAATTTAAAAGGATCCCACCTTCATAGATGAGATCCTGTTTTGCTATTTTATATTTTTCTGTGGCGCTGCAAAAATAAATATCAGTGAACTGATGAACAGCATGCCCGGATAAAACAGTTTTGGAATAATTTCAAAGGCTGACACCTCAAAGCCCAACTCACGGGCTGCAGAGATTGCCACCAGCATCTGCGCACCATAGGGAATGACTCCCTGGAAAATACAGGAGAACGTATCCAGCAGGGACGCCGTCTTCCGAGAAGTAACACCATATTCTTCTGACATCTCTTTTGCAATCGGATTAGCCATAACGATGGCTACTGTGTTGTTCGCTGTGGCAATATCCATGGCGCCAACCAAAAGCCCCATGCCAAGCTGGCCACCCTTTTTCCCCTTGAATATCTTACGGATGACAGACAAGAGCGCCTCAAATCCACCGTATTCACGAATCAGAGCACACATAGCGGCCACCAGAATAGCTACCATACAAGTTTCAAACATTCCGGCAGCACCGGAGCCCATATTGGCAAGCATATCCGTCGGTGCAGTCTGGCCGGTCACAAGCATAATGAATGCTCCAGATGCAATACCTATCAGCAGAACCACGAATACATTGATCCCGATCATTCCACCAATCAACACCAAGACATACGGGATAATCTGTATCAAGTTATATTCCTGTGTTACTGCTCCGCTTAATTCTGTTCGGAAAGAAAGTAGCAGAATCAAAATCAACGTAACAAATGCCGCCGGGAAAGCAATTCCAAAGTTCTCCTTAAACTTGTCCTTCATGGCGCATCCCTGTCCGTTGCAGGCTGCAATCGTCGTGTCCGAGATAAAGGAAAGATTATCCCCAAACATGGCACCTCCCATAACCGAACCAATACAAAGCGGAAGCCCGAATCCAGAAGCCTTTGCCACTGCAACGGCAATTGGCGTGATCAACGTGATCGTTCCTACAGAAGTTCCCATGGCTGTAGACACAAAACAAGCTACCACAAACAGTACTGCAACGGCAAACCGTGCCGGAATTATAGAAAGCATGAAGTAAGCAACACTCTCTGCACTGCTTCTTCCCACCACCCCTACAAATGCACCGGCTACCAGGAAGATTAACAACATCGTGATAATATTCTTATCCCCCACGCCCTGGCCCATAATCTCCAGTTTGTCATCAAACTTTACTTCGCGATTCTGCAGACATGCTACTAAAATGGCCACAAGAAATGCAATGACAATCGGAATGTTATAGAATCCCATCGGAATCTTCAGCACATACTCAAACAAAATGCCAAGGCCCAGATACAATACTAAAAATACGCCAATTGGCAATAATGCAATTGGATTACTCTTTTTCATAAAAAATTCCCCCAGTTTCTCTATTTTATACAATGTAGAAAACGCTCTTTCACTTTATCATGTACACCAAAGGCCAGTCAAGGAATAAAAAGTGCCCCGTTGCCGGAGCACTCCGATTTGTCAGTATCTATCAATTCTTTTCGTACCTCGCCAGAAACGCCTTCGTCCTGTCGTTCTTCGGGTGGTTGATCACCTCGTCCGGCGCGCCTTCCTCTGCGATGATGCCGCCGTCCATGAAAACGATATAATCCGCCACATCGCGCGCAAACGCCATCTCATGCGTGACGATCACCATCGTCATATGCTCCGCCGCAAGGGAGCGGAGCACCTTGAGAATTTCACCCGTCAGCTCCGGGTCGAGGGCGCTGGTCGGCTCGTCGAAGAAGAGCACCTGTGGGTTGAGCGCCAGGGCCCGCGCGATGGAAACGCGCTGCTGCTGGCCGCCGGAGAGCTGGCAGGGGTAGGCGTTTTCTTTATCTGCAAGCCCCATTTTGGCGAGCAGCGAGCGGGCGGTTTCCTGCGCCTGCTTTTTCTCCACACCGGCGATGACCTGCGCCTCCGTGATGTTTTTCAACACGGAGAAATGCGGGAAGAGATTGAAATTCTGAAAGACGAGGCCGAATTTTGAACGGATTTTTTTAATAGTCGCCTTATCGGCGTAAATGGCCTTGCTGTGTTCGTCCGTATGGACCAGCACGTCACTCCCATAGCGAATTTCGCCCTCGTCGACCGTCTCCAGCATGGTTGCGCAGCGCAGCAGCGTCGATTTGCCGGAACCGGAGGGCCCAATGATGGCGACGACCTGCCCCTTTTCCACGTGCAGGGAGATGTCTTTCAGGACCTCCAGGCCGTCGAAGCCTTTGCGCAGATGATTGATTGTGAGCAGCTCTTCCATGGCAATCCCTCCTTATTTGTAATAGTTAAGCGCTTTTTCGATGCGCTCCATAATAAATGCGACCGCGTAGTTTGCAATGTAATAGAACACGCCGGCGACGAAGAAGGGAACCACGGAGGACTGCGAGGTTGCAAGCATCTTGGCCGCTGTGAACATCTCCACGACCGAAATGGAGAAGGCGAGGGACGTATCCTTGACAAGTGTAATGATTTCGTTGGTGATAGCGGGGAGTATGTTCTTGACGACCTGGGGCAGGATGATGCGCAGGAAGGTCTGGCTCTTCGTAAAGCCCAGCACCTGTGCCGCTTCGTACTGGCCGACGGGCATCGCCTCAATGCCGCCGCGGTAAATCTCTGCGAAATAGGCCGCGTAGTTGAGCACGAAGCCGATGATGGTTGCAATAAAGCGGTAATTATCCGGCAGCGTCACATTCCATTCAAAGCTGACGATCAGGAAGCCCGGCGCGAAATATACCACCATCAGCTGCAGCATCAGCGGTGTGCCGCGCATGACGCTGATGAAAAACCGGGTCAGCCAGCTCAATGGCTTGATTTTGGACATGCGGCCAAAGGCGACCAACAGGCCAAGCGGCATACTCAGCACCAGCGTGAGGATAAAGATCGCCCCTGTCATCAGAAACCCCTCGCCAAGCTGGGAGAAAATCGCCTGCATGTTGATAGCAGCCGGTAGCAGAGCCGGGATCGGCATGGAATAACATCCTTCCTTTAAAGCGATAAAACTATTGCGAAAAACAGCAATACCACTGTAGTAGCATGATAATACGGTATAGTATAGCAAAAAAAACGGCGGGAAGCAACCGTTCCCGCCGTTTTCATTTGGATCCGTTAGGAATTGGAGACGGTAACATCCTTGCCGAACCACTCGTTCGAGATTTTGGCCAGCGTTCCGTCCTTCGCCATGGCGTCGATCTGGGCCTGCACCTTATCGCAAAGCTCGGTGTTCCCCTTGAGGAAGCCAACGGCATATTCCTCTTCTGCGAGGGCTTCTTCCAGCACCTTGTAGTTGCCGCCCTGCTTTGTGATGTTGTACTGGGCAACGATTTCATCCATCAATACGGCATCCACAGAGCCCATCTTCAGCTCGTTGAGTGCATCGAGGTTGGTGCTGGTCGTCAGCACTTGACCGAGGGAGGCCTTGAAATCCGCCTTTGCGTTCAGCGCCTTTTCCGCGCTGGAATCCAGCTGGAGCGCCAGCTTCTTGCCCTTGAGGTCGTCAAGCTTGGTGATCTTGGAATTGTTGAGCACAACGATCACCTGCTGATTTTTCATGTAGGGCTTGCTCCAGGTATAGTCATCTTCACGGCCGGTCATCGTAAAGCCGTTCCAGATCAGGTCGATATTGCCGTTTTTCAGTTCGGCATCCTTGGAGTTCCAATCGATTGCCTGTAGCTTAATATCCATATTCAGGCGCTTGGCAACCTCTTTTGCAAGGTCGAGATCAAATCCAACATAGTTGCCATTGTCATCCTTGAAGCCCATCGGGGGGAAATCTGCGTCGAAGCCGACGGTCAGGGTGCCGTTTTTGGTGGCGTTCGTGCCGCTTTCCCCTGCGGTGCCCTCGTCATCCTTCCCGGTGCAGGATGCGAGGCCCAGGGCTAATACGACCATAACAGCCGCCAGCGCGAGGGCGATGATTCTCTTCTTCATGTTGTTTCCTCCATTTTCTAATGCGTTCTTTTCCCACGGTATGTACCGGCCGAATGGCAATGGGAATTTTTACAGCGGTATTGTAGCATATTACCACGCTAAAGTAAAGGCTTTTTTGGGAGATTTTCAGGCCGCTTTTCAGCCAGCAAAAACCATTTGCATGTGCCTTTGAAATGATGTATACTAAAGTATCATTATCCTGCGGTTTCCTGCCCTCGCAGGGCCGCAGAAAAGGGAGGAACCCTTACGCAGGCTTATCTTGACAATAGCGCCACCACCCGCGTTTGCGAGGAGGCGGCGCAAGAGATGCTGTATACCCTCACAGAAGGCTATGGGAATCCGTCCTCCCTGCATGCAAAGGGCTTTGAGGCGGAACAACTGCTGAAAAAAGCGCGTGCCCGTGTGGCAAAGCGCATCGGCTGCGAGCCGGAGGAGGTCTTTTTCACCTCCGGCGGGACGGAGGCCAATAATCTGGCTCTCTTCGGCGTAGCGCAGTCCCTCTCCCGAAGAGGCCGCCGGATCGTCACCACAGCAATCGAGCACCCGAGCGTGGAAAAGCCCCTACAGGAGCTCGAAAAGCAGGGCTTTGAGGTGATTTATCTGCCTGCCGGAGAAGATGGGAAGGTACAGGAAAAGTCTATCTTTGAAGCGGTCAACGGCGATACGATCCTGATCAGCATGATGGCGGTCAATAATGAAGTCGGTTCCCTCCAGCCATTGGAGGCTGTGCGCAGGGCCATCAAGCGGACGGGAGCGCCTGCGCTGTTCCACTGCGACTGCGTGCAGGGCTTTGGCAAGCTGGATATAAAGCCTTCCGCGCTCGGAATTGATCTGATGACGGTGAGCGCGCATAAAATCCACGGGCCGAAGGGCGCCGGGGCGTTGTATGTCCGCCGTGGCGTACAGGTCAGGCCACGGACCTTCGGCGGCGGGCAGGAGAAGGATCTTCGCCCTGGGACGGAGGCCATGCCCGCCTTGGTGGGCTTCGGCGCGGCGGCACAGGCGCTGCCGGACGTCCGTTCAGGGCTTGCGCATGCGGCGCAGCTGCGGGATTATTTGCTCGAACAGGTGAGCGGCATGCGCGGCGTAACGCTCAATTCTCCTCCGGACGCGTTGCCCTATATCGTCAATCTCTCCCTGCCGGGTCTGCGCTCCGAGCCGATCCTCAATTTGCTCTCTGAAATGGGTGTGTATGTTTCGAGCGGGTCAGCCTGTGCGAAAGGGCACAAAAGCCATGTGCTCACAGCGTTGGGCCTGCCCAATGAACGCATCGACAGCGCGCTGCGCATCAGCTTTTCCCGTTTTACCACGCCCCAGGAGATCGACGCGTTGGTGGCAGGGCTGCGGCGCGTGCAGCAGGTGCTCAGAAGAGTTTAAACAATAGGAAGCAAGAAAGCAGTAGGTTTTGTATCATGAAAGAAATCATTCTCGTAAAGGACGGAGAGCTCGCTCTCAAGGGGCTCAACCGATCCACGTTTGAAGATATTTTGGTCAAAAATATGCGCCGCCGCCTGTCGGACCTCGGCAAGTTTCAGTTTGCCAAAAGCCAGTCCACGGTGATGATCGAGCCGCTCGAGGAGGGGATCGATCTCGATGAGGCTTCCGACCGTCTATCCCGCGTATTCGGCATCGCCGGCTTCAGCCGCGCCGCGCAGGCGCCCAAGGCGATGGACGAAATTTTGCGCATTGCGGGCGAATACCTTGCCCCGCAGCTGCTGGAGGCAGCCTCTTTCAAGGTGGAGGCAAAGCGCTCCGATAAGAAATTTCCGCTGAAATCCCCAGAGATCAGCGCAACATTGGGCGGTTATCTCGGCGAAAAGTTTCCGCATTTGTCCGTCGACGTCCATCACCCGGATGTGACCGTCACGGTGGAGGTGCGCGATCAGTGGGCGTACATCCGCGGCAATCAGCAGAAGGGTGCGGGTGGCATGCCCGTCGGCTCCGGCGGCAGGGTGGCCCTGCTCGTCTCGGGCGGGATCGACAGCCCGGTTGCGGGCTGGATGATGGCCAAGCGTGGATTGCAGTTGACGGCTGTGCATTTCGCTTCTCCCCCTTACACCAGCCAGCGCGCAGAGGAGAAGGTGCACGCGCTGCTGCGGAAGGTGGCGCGCTATGCGGGGCATATTTCCCTGTTTGTTGTGCCGTTTACTGAGATTCAGGAGCAGATCAAGGATCACTGCCCAGAGGAGCTTTTCACGCTCATCATGCGCCGTGCGATGATGCTCCTTGCAGAGCGCATTGCGCGCAAAGAGGAATGCGGCGCATTGGTCACGGGGGAGAGCATCGGCCAAGTGGCCAGCCAGACGCTGCAGGCCATTACCTGCACGGACGCGGTGGCCGAAATGCCGGTATTCCGGCCGCTCATCGGTATGGATAAGGACGAGATCGTCACCATTGCCCGGAAGATCGATACCTTCGATATTTCCATTCAGCCCTATGAGGATTGCTGCACCGTTTTCACGCCGAAGCATCCGCGCACTCGCCCGCGGCTGGATGCGGTGGAAAGGGCGCAGGCGATCATTCCGCTGGAGGAGCTCATGGAGCGCGCGCTCGCGGATGTAAAGATCGTGCCGATTTATTGAGCGCTTTTTTGATTTGACAAATTTCCAAGGAGAAGTTTTGTTATGAAAGCTGAAATCTTATCTGTCGGGACCGAGCTCCTGCTCGGAGATATTGTGAATACAGATGCGCAGTTCCTCGCCGGGGAGCTGGCGCGGCTGGGCTTTACGGTGCTCTATCACAGCACGGTGGGCGATAATGAGGAGCGGCTTGCTTCTCTCCTGCAGACCGCCCTTTCCCGCAGCGATATCGTCCTGACGACCGGCGGCCTCGGCCCCACGGCAGACGATCTGACCAAGGAGGTCTGCGCCAAGGCGCTTGGCCTGCCGCTCGTTGAGGACGAAGAGAGCATGCGGCGCATTGAGGCTTGTTTCCGTAACCGCGGCAGTGAAATGCCGGAAACAAACCGCAAGCAGGCGTATCTGCCGCAGGGATGCACCATATTCCGCAACAATCACGGCACAGCCCCCGGCTGCGCGATGGAAAAGGCCGGGAAGATCATTATTAATCTTCCTGGACCGCCGCGCGAGCTGAAAGCTATGTTTCTGGAGCAGGTGTTGCCCTACCTCTCCCGGTTTGCAGGAGGTACGATCGTGTCGCATACGGTGCGCACCTTTGGCATCGGCGAGAGCGCCATGGCCGAGCGGGCGGCGCAGTTCCTGAAGCAGGAGAACCCGACCGTTGCGCCCTATGCGAAGGACGGCGAAGCGCTTCTGCGGGTGACGGCGAAGGCAGATTCCCCCGAGGAGGCGGACGCGCTGTGTAAACCCACTGTGGACGCGCTTTGTGCACTTTACGGCGATCTCGTTTACGGCGTGGATGTGGACAGCTTGCAGCAGGTGGTGGTACAGATGCTGCGCGAGCGGGGGATGAAGATCGGGCTTGCGGAGTCCTGCACGGCGGGACTGATTGCCAAGCGGATCACGGAAATCCCCGGCTCCTCTGAAGTGCTCGAATGCGGGATTGTATCCTATTCCAACCGAATCAAGGAGAAGATCCTCGGCGTTTCGCCGGAAACCATTGAGAAATACGGTGTCATCAGCGCCGAGACAGCCGCTGAGATGGCTATGGGCGCATGGCGTGTCAGCGGCGCGGATATCGGCCTCGGCGTGACGGGGCTGGCGGGCCCCGACGGGGACGAGCGCGGCAATCCTGCAGGGCTTTCCTTTATCGCCCTGACGGATGGAAAGCATACGCTTGCGCGCACCGTCAATACCGGCCGCGGTGGGGATAACCGGGAATATAACCGGTTCGTCACCTCATCAAACGCGTTGGATCTGATTCGGCTGTATTTATTGGATGAGAGATAGCTCATGCTGCGTCACAGTGTGCAAAAGCATGGCTTTGTAACCATCTTTTTCGATCACAAACTATCGAAAGGCGGAATAAACAATGGCTCAGAACAAATCCGGCAGGAATTTTTTACATGCGATTTTTCCGTTTCCTGGAGATACAGCGCTGGATTGGGTGCGCAAAATCGTGGCGATTTTGTCTGTCTGCGCGATTCTCGTGAGCAGCGGTATGCTGGTTTTCCGCGCCGTACAGCCGGGAGAGCAGCCGGAGGAAAAGCCCGCGCAGGCGCAGGCAGACCCCGTGCTCTCCGCGCTGAAAACAAAATATCCCGCAGCCACGCCGCCCGAGGGAATGCAGGAAAAATACAAGCACCTCTATGCGGTCAATAACGACGTGGTGGGCTGGCTGACCATTCCGAATACGCGCACTGACACGCCGATTCTGCAGGCGACAAAGGCGCAGGGAGGGAACGATTACTACCTGCGTTATAATTACTATCACGAGTTCACAAATTTTGGCGATCCCTTTATGGATTACCGCAATAACGATCAGGAGCTTTCCCGCAATACAATCCTCTATGGGCACAATCTGCAGGGCGATTCGCTTGATAACGGCATGTGCTTCACCGGCGTGATGAGCTATCATACGCTGGAGGGGTACAAAAATGCGCCTGTGATTACCTTCAATACGCTTTACAAGGATTACAAATGGAAGGTGATCGGTGCCTTCCTTACGACAACGAAGGCCAAGGACGACAACGGCTATGTTTTCAATTATATCTATCCGGACATGAACGATGAGAAATTTATGCAGTATATTGAGCAGGTGCGTGAACGCAGCCTGTTCACAACAGACGTCGACGTGCAGCCGGACGATAAGGTGCTCACGCTGTCCACCTGTACCTATGAGCTCGGGACGAGCATTGACGCCCGCTTCGTCGTTGTTGCACGCCTGGTGCGCGATGGGGAGAGCGAGGAGGTCGACGTCTCCAAGGCGGCGCTCAATCCCAATCCGCATTATCCGCAGGCCTGGTATGACCGCCATGGAAAGACAAATCCGTACAAAAACGCGGAGCGCTGGTATCCGTTTTAAGATCGGCACTGAAACACAGCGATTTGCATGCGGGAGGCCCATTGATGGAACGGAACAAGAACAAAGAGGCGCATACGGATGACTTGCTCACACAGGCGCAGGGGCTGCTTGATGAGCTGGACGACGTCCGCAGGAAATACGGCCTGGTGAGCGAGATGCCGCCCCAAGCAAACGGTTCCCGGCAGCGCGGCGATGCAGGGCAGGGCTCTGTGCAGAAGGAAAAAGCTGCCGTTGCCTTAAAGGAGGAAGGAATTATCATGACTGATCAGGATAAGCAAAAGGAAAGAGCACCGCAGGAGACGCAATCTCCTGCGGAGGATCAGCCTGTTTACTATGATGCAGATGGGAATCCCGTAACGCCGGTCGTGTATTATGATGCGCAGGGAAGGCCTGTCGTTCCGGCCTTTGCGGCACAGCCTGTTCCGGCACAGCCGGAGGAGCAGTATGAAACGCTTCCGGACGGGACGCGCGTGCGCGTGGTTTATCAGGAGCCGGAGAGCAAGCGGACGAGCGCGGAAAAGCAGCAGGCTTCCCCCAAGCAGCAAGTGGCCCCTGCAAAACAGGACAAGCCCTCGCCGAAGCCGGAGACGTCTGCTTCCATGCGTGTCATTTATGAGGCGCCGGACGCGCATCTGGAAAACAAAGCGCCGGAGCAGCAGGAGGATCATACACAGCCTTCCGTGCCTGCAGCTCAGCAGCCTTCTGCGCCGCTGGAAAAAACTGCGCCGCCTTCCTCAAGCGGTCTTGCCGATCTGTTTGCCGAGGCAGGGCAGGATACAGGCAACCAAAAAAAGAAACAGAAAAAAGAAAAGGGACGCTTTGGCGACGGCTGGCTTCCCTGGCGGGGTGATACGGCAGCGGAGAAAGCGCGCAGGACTGTATTTTTGCTCGCATTGGCAACCCTGATCGTCTGCCTTCCCTTTTTGGGGTACCGCCTGTACGAAGGGTGGTATAACGAGCGCTTTACAAAAGATTTGGCGGGGAAGATTCAGGTAGGTCTGGATGAGAACGCGTGGGAAGATATTCGCGCAAGGCATCCTGGGGTCAATTTCCCGGAAGGCATGAATCCCGCCTATGCGGACCTGTACGCCGCGAATCAGGATATGGTGGGCTGGTTGAAGATTGAAAACACCAAATACATCAATTTCCCCATCGTGCAGACAACGGATAACGATATCTATCTAAAGCGCGATTTTTACGGCCGCAAAACGGATTACGGCAATCCTTTCCTGGATTTCCGCAACAATGCAAAGGAGCTGGATCGCAACACGATCGTATTCGGGCACCATATGCGTTCCGGCGATCAGGAATTCTCCGAATTGACGGATTATCTGACCATCGATGGCTTTAAGCGGCATCCGGTCATCGATTTCAGCACCCTGTACGCCAATTACAAATGGAAGGTTTATGCGGTTTTCCTGACAAATTCGAAGGCGCAGCACGATAATGGCTATGTCTTCAACTATATCTTCACCAATCTGGAAAGCGACGATAAATTTATGGAGTATGTCTCTGAGATCGATCAGAGAAAGCTTTATTCGACAGGCGTCGACATCAAGCCCACGGATAAGATTCTAACGCTTTCTACCTGCAATTACGACTGGGACGAGCAGCGTCTTGTGGTGGTCGCGCGGCTGGTGCGGGAGGGTGAGAATCCGTCGGTCGATACGAGCCTTGCAAAGAAAAATGAGAATCCGCGCTATCCGCAGATCTATTATGATAAAAAGGGAATTACAAATCCCTATCGGGACGCCAAGAAGTGGGAGGCCTGATCCGCTTTCCGCTGAGAACCTGTGGTTGCCTTAACAGGATCGGTAAGTTTTCTGATCTTATAAAAAGAGGTGGATGGTATGAGTTTGCAGATACTTTCTCTCAATTCCAATCAAATACCCTCCTGCGCCGCTGCCCAGGAAAAGATCCTTGCGCTTCTTTCCGGCGACCGTGCAGACGGGATTGAGCCGAAGCGGTTCGATACAGCCAAACAGCTGTTTTATGCCCTGGCAGAGGCACTGAAAACTGCGCGGACAGTTTTGCTCCTTGTGGAGCCGGGGCGATACCTTCATACCAAGGAACAGCTCCTGCGCGTGCTGGGGTTATCTGCGGTGCAAAATCCGGAGCTTCTGGAAGCGCTGCATGGAAAGGGCGCAGTCCAGCTTCCGGAGGAGGAAATGGCCCGTCATGCGGCGATCCCTGCGGGTGCGGCGGCTTTTCCCACACAGGACGGGCTTTTTTCCGGCTTTATGCTGACGGCCGGGAGGCAGACGATCCTTTTCCTTCCGCTGGATAACCGCAGAATCGACGGGATCCTGCAGGCGGAGGCGGGCGCATTCCTTTCCGGCCTGCAGTTGGTCAGGCAGACGCGTCCAACGGAGCCGCAGGCCCATACGCAGGAAAAACAGCAGGAAGCAGAGCCTTCAGAAGCACAGGAGGAAACCCAAGCGGCGCCGCCGTCCGGGCAGACTGCGGCAGAACAGGCGGTGGTGGCCCTGTGCAAAAGCGATATCCGCGTGGCCTTTGCCGCAACACCTACGGTGGAATTTCTCCGGGAGGCAGCCGGTGACAGCGTCGCCGCTTCGGAGCGGCTGGTGTACAGCAGCGCTTTCCGCGAACGCGGAGAGGAACCGGCCAAGCAATATGCTGCAGAGCTCGCCCAGCAGGCGATGCAGGAGAAAGGGACTGAGCTTGGCGCCGCCATTACCAATGTATATACGGTAAAAAAAGAAGGCAGGGTCGAGACTTTCTTGCTCCTTGCCGTGGCGGATGAAAATGGCGCGCGGGTGCGCCGCCTCTATGCGCAGCCGGATGAGCATCCGGGCCTTCTGATCGGGGACGGTGTCCAGACGCTGTATGAGCTCATCGAACAGGCGGCCTGCCAATATGGACAGAAGGATTCAGAGGAGCAGCAGGAGCGTCCTGCGCACTGGAAGGCCTTTGCAGCGGTATTGAGCGTGCTGCTTTCTCTTTCGATTTTGCTCTGTATGGGGACCGGTATCTTTTTACATTCCCGAGAGGATGATTCGTCCCAGCAGGCCTCCCTTTCGGCTGTTAATGCGCCGGGCGTTCAGCAGACGCAGCCGGAATCCTTCGAGCCGGGTTCTGAACTGGTCGGTACACAATCTCCTGACATGCGGCCGCAGGAAACCGTTCCGTCGAAATCTGTAACAGCGTCCAGTTTTAAGAAGCCGGTGGCGCCCGCCAAGGATCAGGCGATTCTGGATGAGGTCGCGCAGGCGATGGAGGACGAGCTCAACGTAGGCGGGAAAAAAGAGGAGGAGACGACGCAGCAGCCGGATACGGCCACGAATACAACCGGCAAGGGCGATCCGGATACGACCAAAGCAACGCAGACGACTCTGCCTCCGAATACGGATACCTCCACGCATCTCCCTACCCAAAAGGACGGCGGAAAATTTATTTTTACGGTTTATGGCTATGGACATGGCGTTGGGATGAGCCAGTTCGGCGCCAATGAGTTCGCCAAAAGCGGCTGGAATTACCGGCAGATACTGCTGCATTATTTCCCAGGCGTGCAAATGCAGAAAATGGATGGCCGCTATCCTCAGACGTTGGAGGTGGACGGCAAGCAAGTCGATACCAAAATCGTCCTTGCTCGTATTCTGGAAAAAGAGATGGGAGGCTCCTATCATCTGGAGGCGCTCAAGGCGCAGGCGGTTGCCGCGTATACCTATATCTTGCGTCAAAACCGCGTCACCGGCGTTGCCATTGGCAGCACCTATTCGGCGCGATCCATGCAGGCGGTGGAAGCAGTGCTCGGCGAATATATGACCTATAACGGAGAACCGATTCTCGCCACCTTCTTCGCTTATTCCGCAGGGAAAACGGCGGATGTGCGCACGGTCTGGGGCGGCAGTGGATATCCTTATTTGCAGGGCGGCTGTACGAGCCCTGGCGACAAAAATCATAAAAACTATCAAACAACCTGTACCATCACGAGCGAAGACCTCCGCAGGCGTGTAAAGAGTGCGCTCGGTATTGAATTGGCGGGCGATCCATCCAAATGGCTGAAAATCAAGTCGCACGATGCAGCCGTCAACAGCTCGGTGGGATATGTCTCATCAATTCAGGTCGGTTCCCAAACGCTCAGCGGCCAGGATTTTCGGGCCAAGGTCATGGACTATGATATCCGGTCGCACTGTTTTACAGTGACCTACATACCAGACTGAGCTATCAGGCAGATTCTATAGGAAAAGAGTTGCCCCAAAGTGTACGGTCCCCCAATATACAGACGGTCCAAAAGAAGCCTCTGTAACAGGTTGAACGACCTCCGTTACCATGCTGGCGGTGCCCATACTCGGCGCGGCCAGTACGGTAATGCTCAGCGCAAAAGGCACGAATAGGGAGAAAGCAGCTTTCCTGCGTTCTCAGCAGAAAAATCCCGGTAGTTTTTAGACTGCCGGGATTTTTCGTGAATGGAGGATTTATTGTTCAACAAATACGGAATATCTGTCTAAATCATACAATATTTTAGCGTTTTTTATTTTTTTATGCTCTCAAGGAATCCAATTTTTGTATCGGTGTGCTTATAATGAACTCGATCGAAGCTGAGTTTCGACTGAAAAAAGGAGGATTTATTTTATGAAATGGAGAAAATTTGTGGCGGGAGTCATGAGCGTTATCCTGGCCATCTCTGTTTTTCTGGTACCCATGGCGTCGGCTGCCGGTAATGATGGGATTACCATTACAGAAAATGGCTACTATATGCAGAAGCTCTCTAACCCGACGTTGGGCGAAGGAGAGGCGGACGGCCTTGTAACGCCGGGCGACCGCTTCAACAGCTATGGCTGGGCGACCGGAGAGCTGGGGGACTACATTTATGTCGGCTCCAACCGGAACCTGGTAGGCGACACGGCATCCTCCTATGCGGCTGCCGTCGGCGTGCCGAAGGAGACGCTCAGCGCCATTCTGAAGGCGTTTACCAATGACGAGATCGCTGTGACACCGGACGATGAGCTGACGAAGGGCGGCGTGATTGTACGGTACAATAAGACGACGGGTGAGATGGAGACGGTGTTTCAGTCGAATAAAGACCTGCCTGCCCCGTACAATGACATCACCGGTTACCGCATGTGCGTCGCATTCAAAGGGAGCCTGTATTTTGGTACCACAGGGTCAGAAAACACCATGCTCATCCGGATCGGCCCGGATTTCCAGCCGGGCGATCTGCCGGAGATCATCGTACATATGACGAAGCCCGAGGGGACGGGCATGGGCAATATCCGCGCCTACGATGTGACGGACGACGGCGAGCGGCTTTATATCGGCGGTACGGATGCCACCCTGCTGACAGAGGAGGATAAGGCGAACAATATCTCCTCTGCCGTGCATATTCAGACCTCCACGGACGGTGAACACTTTGAGACAATTGCCTGCCCGAGCGACTTTTATCCGTATAATACGCTTGAAAATGTTAATGTAGCAGGCGACGTATGGGATTTGGTGGTCTATAAAGGTGAGGTTTACCTGTCCTTGGTGACAAATATCGGAGCTGCTGTTTATAAGGGTGTCGAGGTTGGAAAAGGCGCGCCGGGCGCGAATGCCTACGGTTGGAAATGGTCGGAATACATTGGCAATGGTATCGGCGTACAAGGGGATCCAATCTGCCCTGCTGGATTTGGCAATCCAAAAAATTACGCCGTCTCCCCGGTGGTTTATAAAGGCGATCTTTACTATTTCGTGCTTTCCAATGCGGTAGATGCGGTGGTTCAGGGTCTATTTGGAATGCTTGGCTTTTTGAAGACCGGCGATATCAACAAGTACTTCGACTCCCTGAAGATTATGGAGAGCAGCATGCAAAACAAAGCGTCTATTTACCGCCTTGATGGGGATCGGGGAGTTGAGATGGTGATGGGGTCGCCAGATGCATATTTCAACAAGGAAAACGGAAATTATTTATCCGAGACCTACGGCGGCTTCTCCGAGACGGACGGTCTGAGCTGCCTGCAATATATCTGGCGCGCAGCGGAATATAACGGCAAGCTGATCTTTGGTACCTTTGACGCATCGACGCTGTACCATGCCTTTACGAAACTGACCAACGGTGATCTCATCGGCATGCCTGCAGACGAATGCGAGAGCCAAATTCGCTATGCGATTGACCTTCTCAATCTGCTCAGTGACAAGAAGTTGATCAATGAGAAAACGGAGGACCTTTTGGTCGGGATTCTCGGTACGCTCAATAGCCTGGTGGACAAGCAGGCGACAGAGCAGTCAGTCAAGCAGCTGCTCAACGGCGTGCTTCAGTTTAAGAAGGCCTTTGATCAAATCAGTCCGGTTCTCGACAAGATCGTCAATGCAGATTGGTTTACCGCGATGGCGGAATCGGTGAAGGGCGTTAAGGCGCTCAAGGATCTTTACAATGCCCTTGCAAACATCAATACAGAGGGCTTGGAGCGCTATATCCGCATTTCCAATGCGATCATGGACAATACCGGCGGCTTTGAGCTCTACAGCACGGAGGACGGAGTCCACTATACACAGCTCATTGACCACGGCTTCCACGACCGCTTCAATTACGGCTGCCGCTCCTTCATCGTCGGTTCAGACGGCCTGTATATCGGCACGGCGAATCCGTTCTATGGCGCGCAGCTCTGGAAGATGAATGAGATCACAGCAGATTTAAAGACGCTTTCCGCCGATGGAATCGAATTGAATTTTGATCCGGCCGTTACGGACTATCAGGCTTCTGTTGCCGCCGATGTGGACGCAATCCATCTGACGGCTGTCGGCGCGGATGCGGGTACGCAAGTGCGGATCAACGGGGTTGCAACAGCGGGCGAGGCCGTACCGGTTGCCCTGCGGAAAGGGCAGAATGTGCTCCGGATCGAGACGGCGTCCGTGGACGGGAGTGAAACGGCTGTCTATACGCTGACCGTTACGCGCGGCGCTCTACCGGCTGGATCGACACAGCCCGATCCCACAGAAGCGGATACCCAGACACCCACGAAGCCGGAGGTCCCCGGCGCAACTGTCCCAGACATAGAGCAAACGGTGAAGCCAGAGGATATGCAATCTCCATCCGCATCGGGTGAGACAGAGGCACCCGAGCAGACAGAGACCAGGCCGGCTTCCAACGCTGAAAATGTGGAGATTCCGGATACCGGAAGCCATATCTCTGCGTCCATGCTGGCAGTACTGACGATGGGTGCGGCTGCAGCGGTGACCTTGAGCCGGAAAAAACGCAGATAACGGCTTGATGAAACAAAACAATTCATAAAGCAAAAGATGCCCGACGGCATGTAAATACCGCCGGGCGCAGCTTGTCAATAACGTCTAAGAGAAGAAAAAAGTGCATAAGAAGCATGGTCTCTGATCGCTTTTGGAACCGACATCTTTATGCGCCGCTGGGCGCTGTCGGGAGGCCGAGGCAGCGCCCGCAGAATCTGACTGCGTGGCTCGTGAGGGGATTTTTACCCCTGCCGTGTGCGGCAGGGGCAAAAACGAACCTTTCCATGTGTTTAAGACGATGTGAATCGTCGAGTTTGGGAAGGTTCGCCGAACTGTTTTTAACGTGTCGCAATCTTTCTACTGCCGAAGTTCCGTGCAAAACGGCCCCTTTTGCTTCCTTTTCCGGCCGATTTTCCTTCCCTTGTCAAGGCAATCAAAAAAGGCGAGTATAATGGGAATTTTTTACGAGATTGTTCTTGTGCATTTTGACAAAACGATATTCCTTTTTCGACAGGCTGCACATCCGGCTGCTGATAGGCAGCCGGACTTTTCTGATTCAAGAAAAAAATATATACTGATTTAGAATTTATAGGAAGCTTTTTGAGATGCTAAAGTTAAATTCCAGAATAGATTGCTATCATGATTACGGCGAAGATACATCTTTTTAGGAGGCATATTTATGAAAAAATGCAGGAAGCTTCTGGTGGTACTCCTAAGCATGGCGCTGCTGCTGGGCATAGTGGCATCCGGCGCAGGTGCACTCACCGGCGGGAAACATTGGGTCGGCTCTTGGAGCGCTGGAATGACCGATATCTCCATCACACTTCTGGAGGGAAAGGAAAACACGGAAGGCCTGAAAATCTCTCCGATTGTCAGAAACATGACGGCCCGCATCCGGCTGACGCCGACGCTTGGTGGCAACCAGGTGAGATTTTGCCTATCCAATGAAAACGGAACGTCGCCGCTCGTCATCAATGAGGCAAGCATCGCACGTGCAAAGGGTGACTCTGGCTCTGAAATCGTGGAGGGCAGCAGTATTCCCGTAACCTTTAACGGCAGCCGTGAGGTCAGCATCCCAGCAGGCGGCACAGTCTACTGCGATCCGATCGACATGGAGGTGCGCGCGCTGGAGGATCTGTGCGTCACCTATTATGCACAGGATTTCAGCAAGGTGCAGACGATGGGTCTGTATGGCGGAACCACCTATCTTACCTTTGGAAACCATACGGAGGATGTAAAGCTTACGGGCATCAAGCTGTCGTTTGGTACGCTCATTTCCGTTGTTCCGCTGCTCAGCAGCCTGGACGTTTATGCGGACGCAGACGCCTATTCCATTGTTGTGATCGGAGATTCGACGACAAGCAACGATATTCCGAAGCTGCTGGCCAAACGGATCATTGAGGAAACCGGTGAAAACAAGGTGGGCGTTCTGCAAAAATCCATTGTCGGTAACTGCCTGTTAAGCGACGGCGTCGGGCCGACGGGCAGCATCTACGGCAAAGCGATGGTCGACCGCTTCCAGAAGGATGCCCTTGACCAGCCCGGCGTTAAATATGCGCTGGTGAAGATCGGGCTGAACGATATCCTTCATCCCCGATGCAACAGCATGATGGGCTTGGCGCCGGAGGCCTCTGTGGAAGAGCTGATCGCAGGATATCAGAAGCTGATCAATATGGCGCACGCAGCCGGCGTGAAAATTATTTTTGCAGAGATGTCCCCCTGGAAGGGATATACCCGCGATCTGCTGAAGACCGGGCGGGCGGACTTGGAATGGACGCCGGAGGCACAGGAGATGTGCGATCAGCTCACGCAATGGATCCGTACGACGGATCAGGCGGACGGCTCGATCAATCTCGACTGCCTGAAGGACCCGGCGGATCCTGCAAAGATGCCGGACGACTATACCAGCGACGGCGCACATCTGCTCCCGCCCGCGCAGCAAGCGTTTGTGGATTCGATCGACCTTTCCCTGTTTGGCATCGAGGTGCCGGAGCATCCGGCCTCCACGGATGCGGCGGAGGGACTCGAACCGACTCAGGCCCAGACCACTCAGCCGGATACGACAGAAGAAGCAACAGTAACGCAGGCAGAAACAAGGGCGGCGGACAGCACGATGGAAGCGGAAGAAACGCAGGCAGAGATGCCGGAAATCGCAGGCACAGGTGATTCCCTTGTTGCAGGCGGTGCAGCACTTGCCGCCCTGGCGGCATGCGGCCTTCTGATCGTGACCAGAAAGAAACAATAATCCATCCGCGATCCGATCATACTGCAAAGGAATGCCGGCCTTCCCAAACGGAAGAGCCGACGTTCCTTTACTTTATCCAGCTGTTTCTTCTTACGGATGCCTCCATAACGCATAAGTCTGATGTCATTCAAATGGCAAATCGTTTGTTTGGCAACAGCGTAAAAATCATCACACATGTTATTGCCACGCCATAGTTTACGCCTCTGCTTTCTTCTTAGCTATAAAAACGATAGTAGTAGACACAGTTTTTGCGCCTACTATCTTACTTCATATCGTAGTATCACGAAAATACCCGGCCCTTTCTAAGGAATAATGCTCAGGTTTGTGCTGCGCTTTCCTGCGCCTGTTCGGCTTTCCGGGCGTGGCGTTCGATCAGCTCCCGCTCTACCTGCGCCTTTTGCTGCTTAGAATAACGGATGCACAGGAAGGGGATGAGATAAAGCAGGGAGCCCAGGGCTGGCAGCAACATAAACAGCGGCCACTGGGCAGTGAAATATTGCGGGGCCACCGCCTTGAGCTGGGTGACGGTGAGCTTGCCGTTGAAATGCAGATAGCTGAGCACCTTGCCGCAGAAATACAATTTAACAGAATCAAGCAGTTTACTTGTCAGATTCTGCATGGAGAAGCTGATGCCCTCCGTGCGCTTCCCGGTCTTCCATTCCACATAGTCGACGGAATCGCACAGGATGCTGCGCTGCGCGATGCCCACCATATTATTCGGGATCGCACCGATGCTCATGAGCACCATTACGGCAGAAATTTGACCGAGCGTCTGATAGCCGATGGCAAAGGCGATGCAGCGAGTAACGATATTGGTCACTTTTGCAAGGATGATCACATTGCGCATGCCGCCAAGCTTTTCCGCAAATTTGGTGGCGAAGAACATGCTCAGGGAGCCAAATATGTTGATGAGGATGCCGTAAAGGAATTGCGCTGTCTGTCCGTTGATTGTAATGGAACCGAGCTGATAGGAGGTGCAGTATTCAAAAAAATAGATCCAGGGAATCGCGCCATCGAAAAAGCTGACCACCTGTGCAAGCAGCAGGAGAATCAAGATCTTGTTGTGCCTCAAATCGGCAAGATCCTTCCAGAAAGACTGCTTATCCGCGCTCACATACTCCACGCGTTCCTTTGTTTTGGCGGCCAGGATCGACAGCAGCTCGCCACCAAAGCCGAATACAATCCCATAGCAAAGAAACTGATGGCTCAGGCTGATATTCATTTTTTCACCAATTCCCATTATCATGGGGATGATCCCTACGATTCCCATCCCTGCCCCGGCGCCAATATTCAGCCATTGGGAGACTCTGCCGCGTTCTGCGGAATGCGGAGAGATCAAGGACATTGTGCCCCACAAAGCCGTGTCCTGAAAAGAGTAGGTTAGATCCCAGGCGAAATAGATGCATAAAAACACAGCGATCGCTCCGGTTTCGTTCAGGCCAAAATTGCAAAATAGAAGAGCGGTCAGCAAACCAATGACGATGGGAAGCTTGCCGAGAAAGGGGTGCAGCTTCTGCCCGGGTCGATATTTCCGCCGGTCGATGATAACGCCGACAAGCGGATCATTGAGGGCATCCCATATGCGGGACAGACTCGTGATCTTGCCGACGTGATCCGGGTCCATATGCAGCACATTGGTGCAGAAATAAAAAATCCACTGATTGACGATTCCATACGTCGCATTTTGCCCCGCCAGCGCTGTTGCATAGGAGAACAGCTCCCGATTGGGGACGTCGCCCTCCTTCGCTTCCTGATTGAAGAAAAAACGGATTGGATTCCCCATACGTCTTGATCGAATCTTTTTGTTATGTATTCCCATATTCGCCCTACCCCTCCCGTGATAAAATCTTTGTATTGCATTTTACAGTATTTTACTATATTCCATTCTTGTTTTCAATTAAATTTAGCATTTTTATGCAATTTCTCTTTTGCTCAGGTTGCATACCTGGGATACGCATCACAATGCCGCGGAACGCTTATCAGCATCCCACGGCATCTCGTTAGATTACAATTTACAGGAAATAGAGCCCTTATTTTGCTTTTTTGCGTGTTAGAACAAATGCCACGGCAGCAGAGGTGGAAACCAGCGCAAGCACTGGAATCGCCAGGGAAACGCCGGTTGCCGGATTTTCAGCCGACCCATTGAAGAGCTCTGAACGCTCCGTGGCGGTCGTATCTGACGGCTCTGTGCTGCCTGTGCCCGCCTGTGCTGTGGCAGAAGAGTCTGCAGGCCCTGTGTCAGGAGCGCCTTCCGGCTCGGTACCGGATACGGCTGTGGAGGGCTCTGTCTCAGGCGAACCGGTGATCCCTTCAAAGAGCTGTTTGATCAGCTGATAGCCATAGAGTAGCGCGTTGTCGATCGTGCGCACCGCGATCAGGTCGACCAGCAGGCAGCCGCCGTCGTCCGGCATGATATCGCCGTATTTGACGAGATAGGTGTCATAATTCCAAGCGTCATTTTCATCGATGACAAACATACGCATGCTGCGGTTGAGGCCGTCGCCATAGAGATGGAAGCTGCAGCCGGCGTTGTAGCCGAGGGTGATGCCCTCATCCGTCTTGCCGACCATATTATTGGTGTGGTCATGGCCAAAAAACGCGCCCGCGATATCGCCCTGCCTGAGCCAGCTATCATACTGGCCGTGGTCATCATAGGATGGACAGGGGCCTTCCTTGACAACGCCCTCGGCCTTACTCTCATCTATGACGTACCATTTGGTCGCATTCCGCCCGCTTCCGCGTACAGAACCCATAACGCCGAACGGAACCTGCTTGAGAAGGCTGTAAATCTGCGGTACCGGGATATGCTGGAATAGAAGCGAGGGGACAGGATCCCCTCCATTTTCCGCTTTGAGCGTGTTGCTGGTCTGTTCATACCAATCGATCTGATTCTGATGGACGCCGTCGTAATTGCCGTTTGCATCATAGTCATTGGAATCCATCATATAAATATTAAAGGCAACACGGCTGCCGTCGCTTGACAGGATCGGCAGGTTATAGGTGCCTACGCCGTCAAGCGCTTCGCCTTCGTCAATCGCGAGACAGTTGTCATAGGCCATAAACATAGCCATCTGGTCTTCCTTGGTGGTCACCCTGGATTCGCCGTCATGATTGCCGAAGACGACGGCAAACGGGATATCCCGCTGGACTAGCGGTTGGATGATCTTGTCGATCGCGGTGCGTACCTTTTCAACCGTGGAGCCAGCCCATCTGCCTGCGATATTGTCACCGGTGAACACGACGAGGTCAGGCTTTTCCTGATCGAGCGAGGCTTCAATAAAGTGAATCATTCTTTGGTCTGCCTTGTCCGTATCCTGTGTGTCGGAAATCATCATGATCTTGAATTTTCCGTCCTGATGAAACTGGAGCACGGTATCCTTTCTGGAAGCGCCGGCCGACGCCACAGGCGCCATGACGGCAAGTAAAAGGCTGAGCACCATGACGATTGCGATGATCCTTTTTTTCAATTGAATTCCTCCTTTTTCTCGAAACGGACACTCGCCCGTTGTTTATTTTGATATATGACACGATACATCACAATAAGGATTTTGTCAAATTTTATAAAAGCAATTTTAACATTATTTTAATCTAAATCTTATAGATAGGGGATGAAAAATAAAAATTTTATGACCTTCCGTCTTGCCCTTCTGGCTGTAAATTGATATGATTCATATGGTATTATTATGTTTACTCAGGAAGGATTTTCATCGTATGAAACCAAAACTTACTCTTAAAATTGCCAATTCCGACCTGCTGCCGACACAGGACCGCTATGAGGAGCTCTTGGCCGCAGCAAATGAATGCGGCGCGCTGACTGCCTGGCGGGGGGACACGGCGCTCGCGCTGCTCGTCCTGCTCGGCGGCGAGGAGCGCGTCAGCGGGATTCGCGCCTGGGCAAATGCGTTTCAGAATGGAGAATATACGATTTCCTCTGAATCGGTTTCCTGCTCTTTCCTTTCTGAGACGAAAGCATTCGTCGGGAACGGCAAAAAGGATAATGGTTCCCGCGAAAGCTTTCCAGACGTTCTGTACGGCCCCGGCCCCGTCGATCTGGAAGCGGGCCGCGTGCAGGGGATTTTCGTCTGTGTCCATGTTCCGGTGGATACTGCTCCGGGTAGGTATCAAGGGGAAATCAGCGTGACGGCCGAGGGGCTGGACGAGCCGCTCACCCAGCAGCTGACACTGGAGGTTCTCGATGCCGTCCAGCCGGCCCCGGAGGACTACCGGTTCGACATCGAGCTCTGGCAGTACCCGTATCGTGTGGCACAGTATTACGGGCTGAAGCCGTTTTCACAGGCGCATCTGGACGTGCTTCGGCCCCACTTGCGGCTTTACCGCACGCTTGGCGGGCATGCCATCACGGCGAGCATCGTGGAGGAGCCGTGGAACGGGCAGACCTATGGCGCATATCCCTCCATGATCAAATGGGTGCGCCGGAAGGATAAGCGCTTTGCCTTCGATTTTACGGATTTCGACAAATGGGTAACGCTCTGCCATGAGCTTGGCTTGGGCGACAAGATTGTATGCTACAGCCTGATCCCTTGGGGAAACAAGGTGACCTATTACGATGAGAAAAAGAGGGCTTTCCAATCCTTCTCGCCGCGGCCCGGTACCCGCAGATACCGGAAGTTGTGGACGCCGTTTCTGAAAGCGCTTGCCGCGCATGCAAAGGAAAAGGGCTGGTATGATCAGATTTATATCGGCATCGATGAGCGCCGCCACATGGAAAAAGCGTACGATCTGATCGACGCGGTTACAGGCGCGACTGGTACGCCTCTGCGCAAGGCGGCGGCGATGGATCATTTCAGCGCGAAGTATTTCCCATTGATTGACCGCATGGCGAGCGTCAGCGTCGGCTTGGAGACGGCGACAAAAGCGCTCGAAGATTACCGCGTGCTTGCAAACCGGCGCAAAGGGAGGGAGGGCCTGCGGACGACAATCTATACCTGCGTCGGCCATTTCCCCAACAGCTTCACCTACAGCATGCCGGCAGAGAGCTACTGGACGATTTTCTTCTCCGCCGCGCAGGGAGCAAACGGCTTTTTGCGCTGGGCGTACGACGCATGGGTCCAGGATCCGTTGCGCGATACGACGCATGTGAGCTTCGAGTCAGGCGACTGCTTCCTTGTCTATCCGGACGAGCCGGATGCTGCGAAACCCATCACAAAATCCAGCGTGCGGCTGGAAAAGCTCGCTCAGGGGCTGCGTGATCTCAATAAGCTGCTGTTTCTCGCGGAGCAGTCCCCTGCGCTTGCAGAGAAGGCGACTCAACTGCTCGGGCAGGTGAAGGTAAATTATACACAGAAGGGCGACGCTGTGGCGGATGAGCAGACACGTATGGCCCTTCCCTCTGATATGGCGGCGCTGCGCCGGGGCTTGTGGACGCTGACAGAGGAATATCTGTCTGACGATAAAAAATGAAAAAAGCGGATAGGGTGAAAAGGGCGCAACGCGCCTCTGGGAAAAAAGCATTTGCGAGCCAGCGATCATGATTCGCATTTTGCGCCTTTGCAGACGCAAAATGATGTTTCTTCGGCTGGCCCGCATTAAGGTGTTTTGAAACAATCCTTTGTATCTTGATAAAATTTCCATTTTTCTGCGAAATGAACTGTGAAACTTGTTGACATCGTCTGTACTTTGCGGTAGAATAAACACGACAGCTGAATAGGAGAAGAATACGAGTGTATTTCTAGGAGATATGAGAATAGAAACGACTCCCGTTTAGCGGGGTGCGCTTTCTGTTCTTTTTTTCTGTGCTTGGGGGAGCGCAGGTTACAATTTGATATCATGAATGCAGAGGGAGGCCATCAGTTTGGGTAAGTACGTAATGGCGCTTGATCAGGGTACCACGAGCTCGCGGGCGATCATATTCGACAAGGGCGGGCATATCCTCGCCAAGGCGCAGAGGGAATTTGAGCAGGTCTATCCCAACGCCGGCTGGGTGGAGCACGACCCGATGGAGATTCTCTACAGCCAGTTGCAGTCAGTGGCGACGGTGCTTGCATCCGGCGAGGTGGACGCTGGTCAGATCGCTGCGATTGGTATCACCAACCAGCGCGAGACAACGATCCTTTGGGATAAGACGACCGGAAAGCCGGTATACAATGCGATCGTCTGGCAGTGCCGCCGCACGTCAGACTATTGCACACAGCTGAAGAACGAGGGCCTGGAGCCCTATGTGCGGGAGAAAACAGGGCTGATTATCGACGCCTATTTCTCTGCGACAAAGATCAAGTGGATTTTTGACAACGTCCCCGGCGTCAGGGAGCTGGCGGCAGAGGGGAAGCTTTTATTTGGGACAGTCGAGACCTGGCTCATCTGGAATCTGACCGGTGGCAAGGTGCATGTTACAGATTATTCCAATGCTTCGCGCACCATGCTCTTTGATGTCGACAATCTCTGCTGGGACGAGGTCCTCTGCAAGAAATTCGATATTCCGATGTCGATTCTGCCCACGCCCGTACCCTCCAGCCAAGTTTACGGGGAGGTAGCGCCGGGCATCCTCGGCCTTGAGCAGATTGAGGGCGTGCCGATTAGCGGCGCCATCGGTGACCAGCCCGCAGCCCTGTTCGGGCAGGCGTGCTTTAAGCCGGGCCAGGCGAAAAATACATACGGAACCGGCTGCTTCCTTCTGATGAATACGGGCGACCGACGCATCCGTTCCCAGTACAACCTGCTTTCGGGCGTAGCCTGGGGGCTGGATGGCAAGGTGGAATACGCGCTGGAGGGCAGCGCCTTCAATGCGGGCTCCGTCATCAAATGGTTGCGCGACGAGCTGCACATGATCGATACGGCGCGCCGTTGTGATGAGCTGGCGGAGAGCGTGCCGGACGCCAACGGCATGTATCTCGTACCAGCCTTTACAGGCTTGGGCGCACCCTATTGGGATATGTATGCCCGCGGTTGCATCGTGGGGCTTACCCGCGGCGTCAATCGGGCGCACTTTGCCCGCGCGGTGCTCGAGAGCATCACCTATCAAATGACGGACCTGCTCGAGGCGATGATCAGTGATTCCGGCATTGAGATGAGGGATCTCCGCGTGGACGGCGGCGCGAGCGTGAGCAATATCATGATGCAGATCCAGGCCAATATGATTCAGGCGTCCGTCAACCGGCCAAAGACCATCGAGACCACGGCCCTGGGCGCCGCGTATCTTGCGGGGCTCGCCGTCGGCGTATGGAAGGATCGCGACGATATCGAGCAAAATCGCGAGGTGGACCGCATATTTGTCCCTCAGATGGATAAACCTACCCGTGATAAGTATTATGAGGGCTGGAAACGTGCGGTCAGCCGCTCCCGCGACTGGGCGGAGCACTGAGGATGAAACGGGGAGAATGCTTTCCCATTTCTCAATAAATTTTTTCATTCTACTATTAAAAAATGGAGTGATTCATCATGGCAAAGACCATCGTTGACTGGAAGACCATCAGCTCATTCGTAACAGACGCGTTCGTCGGCGTCGGCGTGCCGCGCGAGGATGCGGAAATCTGCACGGATGTGCTGCTGGAGTCCGATCGAAGGGGCATCGAGTCCCACGGTGTCAACCGCTTTAAGCCCATCTATATCGATCGCATCAATATCGGCATCCAGAATCCTGTCACCAATTTCGAGATCGTGAAGGAGACACCCACCACGGCTGTCATCGACGGCCATGACGGCATGGGTCAGGTCATCGGTTATAAATCGATGAAGATGGCGATCGAAAAGGCGAAGAAATACGGGATGGGCATGGTTGCCGTGCGCAACTCCTGCCATTACGGCATCGCGGGCTACTATGCGACGATGGCCACAAAGGAAAATATGATCGGCATCACCGGCACCAACGCCCGACCCTCCATCGCGCCGACCTTTGGTGTGGAGAATATGCTCGGGACAAACCCGCTGACCTTCGGTATCCCCACAGATGAGGAATTTCCCTTTGTGCTCGACTGCGCGACCTCTATCACCCAGCGCGGCAAGCTGGAATACTATTCCCGCATTGGCAAGTCAACTCCCGCAGGCATGGTCATCGGGCGCGACGGTACCGCGAAGACCGATACGGATGCGATCCTTAAGGAGCTCAACACCGGGGAGGCGGCACTGGCACCGCTCGGCGGTATCGGCGAGGAGATGGCCGGCTATAAGGGCTATGGCTATGCCACGGTTGTCGAGCTGCTCAGCGCGGCGCTGCAGCAGGGCAATTACCTGAAAATGCTCACCGGCATCGGCGAGGGCGGCAAGAAGGTGCCCTATCATCTGGGCCACTTTTTCATCGCCATCGATACGGAGGCCTTTGTGGGCGCGGAATCCTTCAAGAAAACGGCTGGGGACATCCTGCGCGAGCTGCGCGCCTCCACCAAGGCACCGGGCGAGGATCATATCTATACCGCCGGCGAAAAGGAATGGAATGTCTGGTGCGAGCGCAAGGACAGCGGCGTGCCGATTAACGACGCGGTGCAGAAGGAGCTCTGCGCGGTGCGCGACCAGCTGGGGCTGACGCAGTACACGTTCCCGTGGGAGAAATAACTTTGTTCCGAGGATTCATTTCCCGGGAAAAGACAGGTTTTGACCAGATCTCTTCTGAACCCTCTGTGAGGGCGGGATATTCTTACCCGTGTTCCGCCCTCACTCCCCCTTTTATCAGAAGGGGCGGTGCTTTTACATAAACAGATATTGGAGGAAATATACAAATGGATTACGCAAAGGAATCGTTAAGGCTCCACTATGAATGGAAGGGCAAGCTGGAGGTTACGCCCCGCGCAAGCGTCAAGTCAAAGGAGGAGCTCTCCCTTGCCTATACGCCTGGCGTTGCGCAGCCCTGCTTGGAAATCCAGAAGGATATCAATAAGTCCTATGAGCTGACGCGCCGCTGGAACACGGTTGCCGTCGTTACGGACGGCACGGCCGTGCTGGGCCTGGGTGATATCGGCCCGGAGGCCGGTATGCCGGTGATGGAGGGCAAATGCGTCCTCTTTAAGGCCTTTGGCGACGTTGACGCTATCCCGCTGTGCGTAAGATCCAAGGATGTCGATGAAATCGTCAATACCATCGCCCTGCTCGCGGGCAGCTTTGGCGGCGTCAATCTCGAGGATATTGCGGCCCCGCGCTGCTTTGAAATCGAACGCAAGCTCAAAGAGCGCTGTGATATCCCGATTTTCCATGACGATCAGCACGGCACAGCGATCATTTGCTCTGCTGCGATCATCAATGCGCTGAAAATTGTCGGCAAGGAGCTTGCGGATTGCAAGGTGGTCTTCAGCGGCTCCGGCGCGGCGGGCGTCGCGATTGCAAAGCTTCTGATCAGCCAGGGCCTGAAAAAGGTCATTATGTGCGACCGCAAGGGTATCATCAGCGCGGATGACCCGAATCTGACGCCCGCAAAGAAGGAGATCGCCTCCTTCACGAATGCAGATCATGAGCACGGTACGCTTGCAGATGCGCTCAAGGGCGCGGATATCTTTATCGGCGTTTCCGCCCCCGGCATCGTTTCGCAGGATATGGTCCGCTCCATGGCGAAGGATCCGATCGTCCTCCCAATGTCCAATCCGGTGCCGGAGATCATGCCCGATCTCGCGCTGGAGGCGGGCGCGAAGGTTGTCGGTACAGGCCGCAGCGACTTCCCGAACCAGATCAACAATGTTCTTGCCTTCCCGGGCATTTTCCGCGGCGCACTGGATGTACGCGCGAGCGATATCAATGAGGAGATGAAGATTGCGGCGGCGCATGCGTTGGCCGACCTTGTCTCCCCCGAGGAGCTTTGCCCTGAATATATCCTTCCCAAGGCGTTTGATGAACGCGTGGGACCGACGGTTGCCAAGGCGGTTGCCGCGGCAGCGCGCAAAAGCGGCGTAGCCCGCATTTAATGTTGCCATCATCTCATTTTACGTTCACCACGGTAGGGAGCGCGCCTTCCGGAGTTATCCGGAAGGCGCGCTTACTTTTTATGAATATTAGGCGTAAAAATAACTGCTATTTTTCAATTGTAAAAATTACCGTTTTGAAATATGACATAATAAAAGCCTTAGGGTTCATCTTTGTGATAAGGAGAATACGGATGAAAAAGCCTGGTAAAATTATTTTGGCCATAGTGCTGGCCCTGTGCATCGTGTTTGGGGCGGTGCTGCTGATCGATTATGCAGTTGGGGAGCAAAAGCAGAAGGCGCTTCTCACGGAGGCGTCGCAGACCAAAGCGGAGGGGCCTTTTTTCTCTGGAGATGCGTCGGGCTCCCTGTATTTCCGCATTCCCGCCCTGCTGACGACAGGAAAGGGAACCGTAATTGCGGGCATAGATGCGCGCTTCGGCGGCACGCAGGATGCGCCGAACAATTTGGACACAGCAGTTTCCCGCAGCCTGGACGGTGGGAAAACTTGGAGCGAAACAGCGCTTGTCAATCATTTTCAGGATTATGCGGATTTCGACGTTGCTTTTATTCACAGCCGCAAGATTGATAACAGCGCCCGCAGGAGCGCGTCCTTTATCGACCCCGCCCTGCTGGAGGATGCGGATACCGGCCGTATATTTATGCTGGTTGACATGTACCCCTCCGGGACGGGCGCGCTCAACAGCGAGGAGGGCAGCGGCTATCAGGAAGTTGATGGCAAAAAATACCTCAAGCTGTGCAAAAAGGGAAGCTCCAAATATGAATACACGGTGCGGGAGAATCAAGTGATCTACGATGCGCAGGGCAAGCCGACGGAATATTCACTCAATGAGCGCATGGAAATCTTGCACAACGGGGAAGCACTCACGGTGCGTCAGAAGGATATCTGGTATGCATTCAACCGGGTAATCCCGCATGTGACTTCACAAAGGGTGCCAATGAATATCATGTATGCGTCGGCGCTGTTTCAGCCGGTCAAGACATCATACCTCGCCCTTGTTTACAGCGACGACCAGGGGGCGACATGGTCGTCTCCCAGATTGCTCAACGATCAGGTGAAGGAGGAGGGCATGGCCTTCCTCGGCGTAGGCCCCGGGCGAGGCCTGCAGGTAAGCGGCGGGCAATATGCAGGCAGGCTGCTTTTCCCCGTATATGAGCTGGAGCCGGAAACGAAACAGCAGCGCTGCCGCATGATTTACAGCGACGACCACGGGGAGACATGGGCGCTGGGTGGCACGCCAGCTCTCCCGGGATCGGCCGGGATGATGAGCGAATCGCAGGTAATCGAGCTGCCGGACGGCAGCCTGATGCTTTTCGCCCGCAACGATACGGATCAAATCGCCTCCGCCGTCAGCACGGACGGCGGCTCAACCTGGAGTGCAGGGCGTTTGGAAGAGGCGCTTACCACAGGCGGATCGAGCTGTCAACTCTCCGTGATTCACTACAGTGGTCTGGTGGATGGGAAGCCGGCTGTGCTGCTCTCCTCACCCGCGGCGCAGGGCAGAAAGCACGGCGTGATCCGGATCGGTCTCATTGAGGGGCAGGCAGGTTCCTATACGATCGCCTGGAAATACCGGTATGACGTAACGGGGGAAGAAGATGCGTTTTCCTATTCCTGCCTGACGGAACTGCCCAACGGGGAAATCGGCCTTTTATATGAGCAGAACGGCAGCCCGCAGCCGTTGAATATGGTGACTTACCGCACGTACTCCATGGAGACATTGCTGGGAAGGTAGCAAAAAGGGCCTCTGCTGACCTGATCCGGCAGTTAAAAGAATAGGCCTAGGCCCTCTTGTCCGTTTGACACGCTTTTCGAAAAGATGAAAATAGCAGCAGCGTGGATTCCCGCGGGATTACTGGAGAATCCAAACCATGGGAGCAAACCGGTGAATCAGAATCTCTGTGAAATCATGTATGAATGCGGATCATCTGCACCAGCGCTTGAAGAAAATCATCGGGCAAAGACGGACTTCCCCCGAAAGAACAATTTCGTAAATTTCTCCATTACGCTTGTCTTTTTTGATTACCTTGATAAGGGAAGAAGAAATTGGACCGCGCTCAGGCCGCGCGGGCCCATCCTTTTCCGTTCGGCCGGAAAAGGAAGCAAA